>Ga0182030_10006722_pt1 | contig 24191 bp, 27 predicted proteins | sample 812S3MmetaG_FD_121299 | JGI IMG/M metagenome (GOLD analysis project Ga0182030, IMG submission 121299) | Permafrost microbial communities from Stordalen Mire, Sweden - 812S3M metaG (Illumina Assembly) | ecosystem: Environmental > Terrestrial > Soil > Wetlands > Permafrost | place: Sweden...
GATCTCCCTCCCCGCATCATCTAAATCAAAGCCCACGTCCAAACTCCCCATATTCTCCTGGCATGAGATCAAGCGCTGCTCTGCAAAGACAAAGTACGAATGAGAACTTGGAGAATGCCTCTCCTGGCGAGATTCAACTACAAGCTTTTCAAGAAGGTCTTCCACCACCTCCTCCTGTAGGCCATTCGTGGAAGAGAATTGATCGGTGGGCCGAGGAGAACTATGAGGAGCTTTTTGATCAACTATGCGAGGGATGCACAAGCAATGATTTGAATGAATTAGAACATCAATTAGACTGTTCTCTCCCGATGGAGGTTCGCGAGTCATTACAGCATCATGATGGTCAAGAGCGAGGTGGATTACCTACAGGTATCATCTTTGGCTGCATGTTACTTGATTGTGAGGAGATTGTCCAGGAGTGGGAGAATTGGAAGAAGGTCAACCAGGAGTACCTCACAGAACCAATCAACTACAAGCCATCAACACCAGTGAAAGCTCTTGGTGGAAGTTCATCCTCATCCTCAAAAGCGCCACCACAATCGTCTCAAAACCCAATGTGGAGACAGGACCTACTCGCCAAGCAAGATTCTCAGCCATCTGGTGCCATTCAAAAAGTCTATGCGCATCCTGCTTGGATTCCTTTGGTCAGAGATTGGGGTGGAAATAATTTGGCTGTTGATCTTGCACCGGGTCCCACTGGAAAATGGGGTCAAATCATTCTCTTCGGTCGGGACTACGACTGCAAATATGTTGTGGCACGATCCTGGTCGTCTTTTCTAGCAAATGTTGCGGATGACTTGAACAGCGGAAAGTGGTTTGTGGACGACGATACCAATGAACTTAAATTAAGGGAGTTCAAGACTAGAAACGTCGAGCCTGGCTATTTGGACATCTTGAGGTGGAGAATGGACCAGAAGTATGGTCGCAAGGGTCAAAGACGCAGGTCAGCGGCACCAGTGAATGGAAATGCCAGCGGATCTCCAGTTCAATCACCCTATGCAAGTCCCACAGCTGAAACTGGGGGAGAGCCTCGAGGAAGATCGATGCAGCGCTTCAGTGGAGCTTCACCTGTTGCAAGTCCAAATCGACCAAACTATGGCAAATCGAGTCCTCTAGCTAGAGTTACGGAAGAGACTTCAACACCGATCAAAGTTCATACCAACGGTATCCCAGCTGAGAAACTTGTTGAAGTGGAGACTCCGAGAGACACACCGAGAGCTAGTGAGGATGAGAAGAAGCAGAAGACTCTGGAATCGCTCTTAGAGCCTGTTTCTCTGAATGATGACAACAAGGAGAACATGAAGAATGACGAATCGAATGTCAAGGGACTGGGATTAACGAATGGAACTGCCAAGCAGGCTATTGTCGAGGATGATGAGACAATGAAGACGATTGAAATTTAGTTCGCCCTTTTTGCATCATTGCATCAAACGAGGCGTTGGAGGCGACTTGGAGTTTACCATGAGAAAATCTGTCATAATGCTGCATTGGGTCGGTCTCTTTGCCTTCACCAAATCGCATAACTGAGGAAGGACTGGACCGGTTCACGAGGCGTAATACATCTGCATACACGAAATTAGACGTCTTAAGGGTTGAGCAGAGCTTGGGTTTACTTCACAAGATTCTGCTGGCCGGAGCGGGAATGTACAATTAAAATGAGAGGGCTGTAGTGCTTGGTTTTTCACTTTTTATGGAGGGGTTGCGGGCTTCTAGCTGTTTGACGGGTTTGTTGAATGGCTGGAGCCTCAGATATGTACATGAAGGGGACGACGCATTTTGCTTTCTATTGGCCAATTGATCAATGGACGGACTTATTACATGGTTGGTAGTAAATATGATAGCTACTAAATGCAAGGAATACATCATCAATGCTCTGTCTATCTACTTCGCAACGTAGCTTCAAACTCCAATTTTCTCCCTTGTCTCCCTTGTTTAAATCGAGGCGCGTAGATCACGTGATCGCTTTGGCGCCTTCCGTGAATGACCACGCAAGCTCTGGGGAGCTCCTGCCACGATTATCGCAGCACTCAGAGCACGACCATCTCACAGCGCAAATCCAAGACACTTTATTTCGAGGTAATACATTTCATCGACGAGCTTATCTCTGCGAAACGATACTATCTATCCCTCAACCCAAATCCAGGGCTGAACGGCTAAGCACAATCAAGATGTCAGAAGAGCGCCTCTGGAAGTTCAGAAAGCCAGAATGGATGAATAGTGCCACAGCCCGAAGCGCGGGCGTCTACGGCGCTGGAGCATTGGTATGTTTCTTTCTTGTACGCTGCGAAGATGGCTTCAGTTGGGATCTGTGTAGCCTCGTGCGAGGGTTCCACCTGTCATCTACGTATTCACATCATTCCACTTCCTCCGCGACAGTGCGTTTCTGAACAGAAGATTCAGAAATGGCGAAATTGAAATTAGACAAATGGACTAACATCGGCGCCCAGTTCTCCCTCTCCTTCTTCGTCCTCCTCGACGCCTCTGTCTGGTCACACAACAAGAACGGCTCTGACATCCACATCAACTTCATCGACTGGCTACCCCTCATCTTTTCCGCACTTGGCATGCTTATCATAAACTCTATCGAGAAGACAAGGTTGTCAGCGGACAGTTTCTCGTATAGTGGGAGCGGGGTTGCGTGGAAGGCGAGGGTGGTCTTGTTTTTGGGGTTTGCGAGTTTGGCCGGGGGCATGGCGGGAGGTGTTACGGTGTTGGTGCTGAAGTATGTGGTGCCGCAGGCGCAATGGCCGACGCTTTATATGGGAGTGGCGAATTTGATTGCGAATGGGTTGGTTATGTTGAGGTGAGTGATGGATCACGCTGTGTAGGGATGTTGAGACCTATGCTAATAGTGTGGTAGCTCGGTGGTGCTATGGATCTCGCAGAATATGGAGGATGAGTACTCATATAACTTGGCTCTATGAGTGCAAAGTTGAGGAAATGCTCAGAGGTTCGAGGAAGGAAGAGGATTTGAGATGTCAATGGAGGGAGTACCAGATGGCGTAGAGCAGGACAAATGCGATATTTGATATGGGGCGTTCTGGGCATCATCTGTAGCATAAAGTCTGTGGTTACGTGAGCGATCAAGCGGGTTCTTTTTGAAATATCTAGTTTCACTGAAGTTTGAAAATGCTATATGGTGTACAATTCAGTGATCTTTTTTAATCGACATACTGACACCCAAGTAACAGCTATCAAAGCCCAACTATTCCAATTTAGATTACATTGCAACTAACCAATTCTCGTTCCAAAATGTCCTCATTTGATTCGATCATGCATCTATAGAAACTAAGTCATAAAGGAGGGTCGATCCGGCACCGCGTCATGCCAGAAAAGTACGCGACCTGAACCCTTAATATTCTCACAAGCTTCACTCTCCCAATATTACAACTCCATATAGCTATGCATCTCCAAAACTTGCCCACATTTCGATAGTAATATGCGTAAGGCCTCTTAATCGAAGGCTCCCAAACCAACCACGATGGTGGAACCGGTCATTCCAAAAGCGGTTCCCGGAAACTATAATTCCATAGCTGCTCAGTATGCGCGAGCAAAAGCTATCAAGGATGCAGAAGACGCAGCTAAGGTCAAGAGTGTCATGAAAGCTCAAGGACTGGGGGAGGAAGCTAGGAAGAAGACGCCTATAGAAAAGCTGAATGAGATCAGGGAAAGGGCTTTCAAAAGGGAGTGGGGTTCGGTGGTGGGTTTTTTTCTGTGGCTGTTGTAAGTTATCCTGCTTTTGAATTGATTGTTTAGATGTATGGCATGCTAAGAACAAATTTGCAGATTTATACACGCAACAGGTATCTACTTCTTCACCAAAGGCTTCCTCCTAACCCGCCTCGTCCTCGACGAGAAATCAACTTGCGCCAACCCTCCCATCGAACTTAGCACAACCTTCACCGGATCCGGCACACCAGAAGCAGGATGCTGGCACCCTAAAACATTCGATAAAGCAGTGGTTATCATTATAGACGCTCTACGTTACGATTTCACTATTCCATTTCCCGGTGGGGATTGGAGCGAGAGTTCCAATACTGCTCAAGCTTTTCACAATGCTCTGCCATTCTTATACGACACTGCTGTTAAAGAGCCGCATAATGCATTTTTACGGCCCTTCATTGCAGATCCACCTACTACGACACTACAGAGGCTAAAGGGGTTGACGACGGGAACATTACCTACTTTCGTTGACGCGGGGTCGAATTTCGCAGGGACAGCTATCGAGGAGGACAATCTACTCATGCAACTTAAAGATGCGGGAAGGAGAATCGTACATCTAGGGGACGATACATGGACGGCTCTGTTTCCAGGATATTTCGAGGCCAATATAAGTAGAGCATATGACAGTTTCAATGTGCACGATTTACACACAGTGGATAATGGCGTTACGGAACATATCATGCCTTTACTTTCTCCAGAGAAGAGAGGGAGTTGGGATGTCATGTTTGCGCATTTCTTAGGGGTCGATCATGCGGGTCATCGATATGGGCCGAATCATTTTGCTATGACTGCGAAGTTGCAGCAGATGGATGATGTGCTGAGACAGATTGTCAAAGTGCTGGATCATAATACGCTGTTGGTGGTTATGGGGGATCATGGGATGGATAGGAAGGGTGATCATGGTGGGGAGAGTGATGATGAGGTTCAGGCTGCGTTATGGATGTATTCGAAGAAAGGCATCTTTGGACGTACTGATCCTGCGTTTGTCACCCCCCCGCAAACAGCGAAGGCTAGACCGGTTGATCAGATTGATCTGGTGCCTACTCTGGCTTTGCTTCTGGGATTACCTATTCCCTTCAACAATATTGGGAAACCGGTCGAAGAAGCTTTTGCCGGGAAGAAGGGAAACTCTTGGCAGAATCTTGCGGGGGCTGTTAGAATGGCGGCAGCCGGAACTCAGCGATATCAGGCCCAATACTACGTGGCTAGAGGTATTGATCCAAGTGCAATAAGCACGAGTGAGGGAACGCCATATGCTTTATGGGCGAAAGCGGAGAAATCTCTCTCTGCAGGAAATGGAAAGGAGCAGATGTGGAAAAATGTCTACTACACTTTCTCAGACTTTCAGGTCGAGACTTTAAGGATATTCCGTGATCTCTGGGCTCGATTTGATGTTCCAAGCATGTTACTGGGTATTACAGTCTTGGTAGCGGGGGTATTATGTCTCATGCTATATGCTAGTGACAATACCGAAAATAGCTACGCCGTTGATGATCCTGAGCTGGACAAGGCAGAGAGACAATTGGAGCTTGATAACCTTGCTCGAGGAAATGTGGCGAAAGTCGAAAAGGAAGGGGTTTTTGGTCTGGATGTAGTCCAAATAACGTGGATCTGGACTGTAGTCGGAGCACTCGCACGTTGTGCTGTTGCTCCACACCCTTACTTTGTTAGCGAAGGCACTTTGATAGATAATGCTCTTAAGTTTGGAGCATTCACAGGGTCTATCGCTTTCATAGGTTTTCAAGCCAAGGCAAGGTGGCCGTATAGTAACCCCTTTCCCACGAGCTTGTGGAGCTGGCTGGCGGTCATCTTCACAGTGAGCCAATCCGTTGGATTTGCTTCCAATTCATATACAATCTGGGAAGATTCACAATTACTTTTCTTTATCTCGACATTCGGGGTCGCAACAGCAATATCCTCCTCTCGAATAGAGACGAAAGCTGATAAGACTCTTGGTATATATCACTCAATACTGTTTGTTGTGCTGGGATGGGCAACATCATTTTCGAAGATGTGCAGAGAGGAACAGATGCCATTCTGCAAATCTACATACTATGCTTCAGCCACATCATCGACCTCTGCACCTTGGCAGCTCTTGATTCCATTCATCCTCGCTATCGCACTTCCCTCTATTATTAAATCATACTACATTCCCAGCCGTTCTTATGAAGGCCTTGCGCCCATTTGGATTGGATGGGCATTCCGAATCTCGCTCATTCTCAGCGCCATTTTCTGGACTCTCGATGCTGCAGATGACGGCGAATGGTTCCCTTCCCTCTCCGAAGGAACGTTAAAAAACATCCGCGTCCCAATCGCACAAACAGTCTTCGCCGTAGCCGTAGGCGCAGGGTCTATAGCCTTCGGCTACGTACCACCCTGCGTCTCCATCAGCGCAACCGCTCCTCCAACACTCAATTCCCAAATGGTCGACAGCCGTGGCGCAACTGTCACCATCCTCGGGTACGCCAACACACATGGCTCACGGTACTTCCTGCTCATAACCAATATCCTCCTCTCCATCCTTATGGTACAAAAACCCATGGGCGGCGGCGCAATCGCTTTTATGGCATGGCAAATCCTATCTCTCGTCGAAATCCTCGATCTTAATTCCCTGACCTCTTCCCCCATCGGGCCGGTGGTTCTTGCGCTGTTGGGAAGCTTCCATTTCTTTAAGACAGGCCATCAGGCTACGTTGAGCGCTATTCAGTGGGAATCGGCGTTTATTCCTCTTCATTCTATTCGTTATCCTTGGTCACCACTACTCGTCGCGCTCAATTCTTTCGGTGCGCAGATTCTTGCAGCTGCCGCGGTTCCTCTAGTTGTGTTGTGGAAACAGCCACCTCGTAAAAAAGGGATATTGAGAAGTGTGGCTGCGGCATTAGCATGGCATATATCGTATTATGCCGTTATTGGTCTCGCGACTACGATGTGGGCGGGCCATTTGAGGAGACATTTGATGTTGTATCGGATTTTCAGTCCTAAGTTCATGACGGCTAGTGTGGTGTTATGCGTTGTGGATGTGGTTGGAATATTGGTGGCGTTAGGGGGTGTTAGGTGGAATACGCTGAGTGTGGGGGAGGTTTTTGGTTGGAGTTAATGCGTGTAGATTGGGCAGCAAATTGTAGTATATTGTTCTTTTATTCACCAGCTCAGGTAGCATGGCGGGATGAGAAAATTCTACAAAATCTTCGATAGGCAGGGTTCCAAGCTCAACCCTTGGTCACTCGCGATTCAGTATTTCATATGGCTTTTCACACGTCACGCAATCTGTCCATAAATAGCTCTTCTCGTCAAAACTTCATGCTACTTTTCGCCATTTTCCTGGGATTGCGTACCCCGCATACCGGCACCAGCCGGATCACCAGTCAAGATTTCTCTCAGCTAAGAATACGAGGCTTGTGTTACTTTGTCGCCTTAAACATCAGATGGAACAGCCACCATCCTATCAACCTTGCTGCAAAGGTAATGTTTTATCTACACAACCTCGTATTTGTACCGAATCCGGGGCAATGCTATTATCATGACCTGATAATCAGATGGTTATTCTAAGAAAGAAGAAGTATATAATTCCTCAATTCATCAACCCCACTACCTAGCTCATACGGATCTTTCCAACTCCAATCTTTCTCCCATCTTTCTCACATTTTTCAAACTCTTCCCTCCATTCTTTCACCTGACACAGTCCTCGATCCCCCAAAACCAAACAACTATGCACGCCCCTCTCCTTCTCCTGCTTTCCCTCCTCCTACACCTAACCACCGCCCTCCCTTCCCCTACATTTCCTCGCTCTGATTCCAATTCCCAAAACCCAACACCAACCCGCCCCTTCACAGTCGCAGCCTTCCAATCCCCCTATCCCCCAGGAACCACCAATTCCCTCTCCGGCGTCACCCTGCGTGCCCAAGGCGGTTCCTTCTGGTTAAACCCGTCGAATCCGAGTCCGAGTACTAGTAGTGATGCCAATGGAGGTGATGGAAAAGGGGGACATCCGCCCGGAAACGAGACTGTGCTTTCGGTTGATAGGGATGGTCATGCGTTCCTCGTTCGTGTTTCCCTAATTCTCCTGCTATTCTCTCTCTTGCTTTCCGTTTCGTAACTTTCTCATATGAAAGAAACCAACATGAACAGTATCTACTGCAGATACGAAAAAGGGGAAGCTGACACCAAAAACAGGATTCCCGGGCCCCGCAACAAATCTACCTCGACACTACCACTGGGGTCCTCTCTTACCTCTCCCCCACCACCTCCCCACCATACACCTTCACCCCCGGCGCCCTCGTCTCAAATTTTCTGCATCTGGGGAAGGGCACCCAGGTGGCGGTGCCGATTCCGCAGGAACCCAGTTTTTATAACGTGGGTCCTGGTATGTAAATCCCTTTCCCTTTCCCAGTACCCTTCCCTCATCCCTCCATCTCAACTTCTTCACTTCCTTTTTTGAGTTGCGGATTTACCAGAGATGTCGGTTGATAAGGGATATGTAGGCACGTTTCAATGGATCGGTATTGATTCCAATCCTTACTGGTTTGCATGTCCGCGGCCCGGTTCCGGGTACCAGGTTTTGAAAGATGTGGGGGGGACGGAGAATTGGAGTGCGTGTGTGAGTGGGCTGCAGCTTGTAGCGTTGGATTATAGCGGGGTGAGTCCGGCTGCGGGAGTTTATCTTTGATGGGGAGGGGTTGTGATGAGGGATTGGGGGTGAGGAAGTTGAGGGAGGGTTGGAGGGGGTGGATGGTTTTATAGGAAATGATGCTGTGCTAGACTTTATGCGAGGTCACTAGGAGAAAGTGGACGAATGATGAGCAATTTCTCGAGGTATAATGACATTATTATGCTAGAATGAATCCAACTCAATACGGGTATTTCCAAGCGCGAAACCAAGACCTCCTTTCCTAAAAACAAGCGCATCAAATGCAGAACATTGCACTCATACACTCCATCTGACATGCATCGCTTAATCAACCCATGTCTTCATGTGCGAGTTATGCAGAAACTACCTGCTGCTCTTGTTGAGGTGGGTAGTAGCCGTTGGGGTTGGTGCCATTGTAACCTTGACCCTGGAGCTCAACATCATTCTTACGCTCCTGAGAAACAGGCGCGGTAGCCAATGAGTTGGGCATGCAATGACCCCCAGCCGCGCGATGACGATGGATATGAATCGATGTAAAGACCAGCGTAACAACGAAGAGGATACTTTTGCGAATTAGTAATCTCGCCAGTGATATGAGACTTGGAGTAAACTTACAACTCAAGACCTCCCAATCCTGATGCAGCAGCCATGGCATTTCGGTAAGTGTAGATATTAGTATCTCGCTTCTCTAGGCTTAAATCGCGTTTCTTGACGCAATACCCATAGTAGTTGTAGCTGCAAGTCGAGTAGTTGGTGACGACCCATGAGTATGCAGCGACTTCGGATGCGAGGAGTGAGAAGGAGATGATCCAGAAGACGATGGCGAAGATGTCGAGGCCGAGAATGGCCCAATAATTGTAAGCGGCGGTGACACCCGTCACGGCGACGATATAGTAAACGGTAATAATCATGGTTGTAATCGCCTGTACAGCTTGTTAGTTATTGTCATGTAGGGTACATAATGAGTGACCGTACTGTGAATAGTGTCAGGTCATCGCCATCGAATGATAGGTAGGTAACGCCATAGGCAGCGAGACCGAGAATGGCGACGGCGGTGACGAGTTGAACAATTCTCAAGGGCAAGATTGCTTTCGGTAGAGGAAGGATGTGATTGGTAGACATTTTGGCGATCGAACTCTCGAAGATGAGAAATCAGGTAGGTGAAATTGATTTACGCTGGGCAATGAAAGTAAGAGATAGCACGAGAAGTGTAAAGACGTGGACGGCGTTCAGAAGGAAGAATGGCGAGACTCCCCGACTCTTAAAGAACGCAGATATCTGCAACCTCACGGACATCCTCTAGCGTCTAGCCGCATTAACAAGAAAATAATTATATCTAAGATTGGTCCTTTTCTCAGCCCTGTCCCTTTCCGGACAAGAATAGCGATATAAAAAGACAATGGAGCCTCGTACCAGGCTCCCCAAGCAGAGATCCACCCAATTCCTGTCAGGTGTCAAAGTGATGGGCGTCTAGGAAGTTTAATTAAGGATGTATTAGAATTCACTAGAGATATGATTGGTATGAGCAGCGGCTCAGCTCTCGTAAACTTTCCACTAGTGAAGGAGAGCCTTGTGACGCATAGTGACATGAAAGAAAAATAGTGTTTCTGAAAAGAATCTAATCCCAAGTAGGTATTCTTCTGAGGTAAATGTGGAGGATGTGCAGGTTTGAAGGTCCCGTTCTAGCGATGAGCTGAAAATGCGGTACACGTTGGGCTTCGATAAAGGGGAAGCGAGCCTGTGATGTTGAAGCCTTTCAGCCTCAATATATAATCCTGGAAAGGTGGCTGTTATGCATGGGATAGCCTTGTCAACGGCGACGGAAGTGCTCAAGCGCCTGAGTTGAGTGTCTTTGATGTCTTTGGTGGTCATAAAACCTCTCACTCGTAGGTTTCTGCTTGATCGCATTACTGCTTGACTTCTGTGCAGAAGACAAGAGACTTCAAAATATCACGAGCCAGAAGTGCTTTATGTGATAGGATAATGAAAACAAGCAAGCATCACAGACACGGCATCGTGCATAAACCAATCAAAACGTAAATTTCCCAAGAAAAGAGCGGTGGAGGCGTTCTCCGCACCAAAGTCAAGGTAAAGCTTCGGGTCGATCAAACGACCTTCTTATCTCTCTAAATCTACAAAACTCTTCACCAACAACAACAACAACAAAAAATACCTCAATTGAACCAATTCAACTTCAAATCACAAGCAAACGCTGTAAGTCAGCTCAATTGATCAATTGATATGTTTTCCGAGCTAATTGGATCAACTCAGCATCAAAATGCCTTCCGAACAAGTCGTATCCCAGCAAATCCAGGCTGCTGAGCCAATGAGCGCCGATGCTGGTGCCGTCGAGGTTCAACAGCCCGTAAGTACCCCATATACCATCGACTTGGCATGCGCAATTCTTTCTTGGCATCCATATCAATTCTCCCCAAAATTCAGATGAGGAATGCTGATAAGTGGATTTGTCAATACAGAAAGTTGCACCTGAGATGAGCACCGAGAGTGAGGAGGTTCGCATGCGGGGTGGTGAATACGCTTCGTGCGATTTCTGTGGTTGTGGCTGCTCGGAGGGATGCTGTTAAGCGGTCATTTCTTCGTCACAACACACTTTTGCATGGATGGGGGATGGGAGGATGTAAGATGAGATGAGCGGTTGTACAGCGATGGTTTTGCGATGGATTTATGCAGTACACGAAATAATAAACGCCGATCTACCACTCACAATTGAAGATTGCTGCAGTGCTTAATTAGTGTTTTGAGAATGTTTCTGTTTCCACTGCGCGACCACTGTTTTGGCTACTTAGATATGAGTTATTGATCGATCTGTCAGTGACAGATGAAGATCTTGGAATGTCTCAGCAACACGTATTACCGTATATTTCTACCTCTTGTTCATTCGTGCGGCAGTCTATCCACAAAATTTCCGTACAAGTCTCCCATTACCAATCTACTATCATAAATTCTCTTGAATTAGCTACCAAACCTTCCTTTAGGAATTCATTCTCAGACCTCAGACCCATTCCTCCAATAAAATACAAATTTGGAAGGGCTTTTCATCTCAGAAATCAAAACCCTCTCTACCCAAAGAGAAAAAAGGCAAAAAAAATATCTTAAGAAGCTTCGGCCAGTATCAATTGACCTAATTGTTTCAAGGTATCTCCGCAGCTTAATCAAGACTCGGAAATTTCTAGGTGTCTATTCGAATGTATTTCCATACGGCCAAACCACCAGACACAGGTCTGGTGTTTGTGACCATTATTCGCGTATTTAAATATATACTCATATTAGTAGATACAAATAGTATCCAAATTACACAGGCTGTTTACAATAATTACTCTAGGAATTATTTTTACATAAAATGGCTTTATGACTCTTGCCTAGCTTCATATCTCCCATATACCTTTATTTTCTAAATGAAGACACGTTGAATGGCCGAAACAACCAAAGCTATCTAACAGAGCAGAAAAACTCATCCCAATTTTCAAACCAGGTAAGGTATTTCCCGTTTTTCCTCCTGCAAACTCATGGCCGGAATATGGGGAAATGTCAACTTCGCCTGCACCTCGCTCGATCTTTTCACTAGATAGTGTGGGGCCCTTCCGTCGTTAGGGCCTGTATTGCAGAGGTTCTGGTAGCTGTTTCCATTTCTGTCCTTGGAGATCAGATCTACTGGGGACCAAGCATACTTTCATCAGTCCCAAATATATTGGCCCAACCATAGCCGAATTGGCAGCCACCATATCCTCCTTATTTCCCCCACAACCCCTCCTATTCCTCTCCAAATCCACAGTGTCCTTCTCCTTACACGTCTCATGCATTTCATAGACCTGCCGCCCCCCTGCTCCTATCCATCAGAACCGCCCACTTCAACTACCTAGAAACCCAAGGGTTCTCCTCCCCAATCCTCCTTCACCTCGTCCTCCACATGTCACCCTGCCCAAGGAAACCTTAGTGGTGGGTAGTATAGGTAGATTATATTTGATTTTATGAAGGTGAGGATGATGGATCGCTGATATGGTTCCAATGGTGAGGGTGGAGGATTTGAGGTTGAAAGGGGATAGCCTGTGATTTGTTGGAGAGATGGGGGGCGAGAAAGAAGGTGGATTGAGGAAGGGCGTTGGGTGATGTGTCGATTTACCTTACTTGTTTTCGTAGAAAATGTAATAGGGGTGGAAACACCTTACGATGGATAAGCGGAGTGCAGTGTTGTACTGGAATCTTTGACCAAACGTGAGGTTTCTTTGAGATATAGCTGCGGACTTCACACGAGCATGACTGAGTCGAAGGAGAGAGTATTTAGGCTCAGATACGTTGCGCGCGAGATGAGACCAACGAAGGGGCATGAAACAATGTAATGTAAGTCTTACAATCAAAACGAACGAATTATTTATTACAAAATTGCGGAGTGACCACTTGAGCCCCGTCTAGAGAAGGGAGGTTCTCCCGCATTATAAGTAACATCCTAACTATACCAAAACGCCAACAATGTAGTCATACCCCCATGTTCACATATGTACATTCTTCCAGCACTCTATGACCTTGGTATCGGTCTGCTTGCATCGCCATTAGGCAAGCCTCTCCTCTCGCGATTTCATTTACAAGTCTTTCTTGAAGCTTAATTTCAACTCCTCCTCGTGTCCGTACGTCCTGTTATCATCACCCTCAACTTCCTTCACGACCTTCTCCATTTCTGTGACTTGTTTCTCCCATTCCTTCTGGTCCATTTTGCTTTCTCGTCGGAAGAGTTCCTCGTTTGGTTTCCGGTAGCTGCCTCCTAGACGATCCCATAATGTGGTGTATTGCCCATAATTGTAGTTGAAGTATAGATGATGCATGGTATGGCACGCAGCACCATTCAAAATTAAACCATTGGCAACATATTCCCCATCGTGGATGAAAACCGTCCAGAGCTGCACGAAGACGAAAAGGGCGAGATACGCAAACTTCTGTAAGGGGAAAATGAATGGGAAAACGTGGTATGGTAGACTTTGCATGAACCCATCGACCGGGTGGAATGCCACGGATGCATAGGGCGTGGGCATGATCCATTTGTGGTGTGCTTTATGCAGGTGCTTGTAGATGAGAGGATGGTGGAGACCCCGGTGGATGAAGTAGATGCAGAAATCGGTAAAGATGAGGAAGAGGGGGAATTGAAGCCAATCGTACCAGGCACCTGGACCGTCTGCGAAGGAATCGTAGAGTTTGGAATAACCGCGGATTTCAGCGAAGAAAAAGGGTGTAGTGAGGAACGCGATCCAAGGCATGGCGTCTACCGCTTGGCGGATTTCCTGTCTGATTTGGTTTTTGAGGAATTTGGGGTGTTTGAAGGTTGTCTTGTCGAAGACGAAGATATAGGAGAGGGAGGAGACTATGAAGTAGATTGCGGCGCCGGAGAACCTGGGAGGGATTAGGTGTGCCGTATGTGGTCTACATCTTGCTACTTACCATGTGATGAAGTATAAAGTTATCAATTGGCGGTAGATGTTATCTCTAGTCCATGCGCTCATGTATGCAGCTTCTGTTGGCTCGAAGGAGAAGAATGTCGTCGAGGGCTGATATTGCCATGGCGAGGAAGCTTTCGCGTCGAAAAGAGAGGAATTTGTAGCTCCATCTTTCAGATTGTAGGGCGCCGGATGGGCAGGAAGTAATGCCGCGTAGACACGATCAAGCGCAAAGGTATCGCAGAACTCCAGGACAATATCCATGGTGGCGGTGTAGTGTGATCAGGAAAAGAGGATCGTTAATATCTACGGTCAATTGGAAGAGGCTGTGTAGAGAAGAAACAAACCCCAGATCAATGGAGTTTGTATTCAAATTCCGGTAATGGAGGAGAAAGGACGTGTGACGAGGAGGTGGACAGGGCGGTTGTGAAGGGGAACTCCTTATATAAAATTTGTTGATTTGCTCCGATGATTGGTGCGAGGTTCTCCACTGTTCTCATATCGGCAAACTTTGGAGCCGAACAAGCATTATCAGATCAGAACTTTGTACGCTATAGTGGTTCTATCACGGTGGCACGACGAAAATAACGAATGATAAATAGGACGTGGGGTCATTTCTAGGAGAAGGCCATTTGAGTAGGGGCGTGATTTCCAAGCAACCTTTCATAGGTGAGAGTAATAAGTCGACCCCTATACAGAATTCGAGGGGAGTTTCCCACAAGAGACATCGGGAGGCCGGTATATCGAAGAAACACAAGCTGGATTGCCAATTGGAACACGGCCCCTTCCGTGTCTCACCGTCAGTGTGTCCTAGCCTTGTGTACCCAGCTGCTGGAGAGAGTGACGTGTTTCTTCATCACTGTCACAAAGGCGCTTCTGCGATTCCAGATTGGTGGATGGTGTCGATGGATATGTCTAAGACCAAATCTTAAACAGCGATCTTAAGAGACATCAAAAAGAAACTACATAAGATCTGCATATCCATGGATCACAGTCAGGCAGGAGGGCGGCTAGGTAGCCTGGTTCTTCTTCAGATAAGAGATACCTGAGGTACCTAATATATATATATGTATAGTCATGTGATTACAGCCTCATCTTCTGAATCAGTTGGGGCTCCTAAAACGAAGAAGCAGTAATAGAATCCGAGTCTTCTCATTCTGTGTAGGATGTATTTCTCTTGTTTCTGTTTATTTAATTTTTCTTCTTCATATAAGGTGTACCTAATATATATCTAGTCATGTGATTACAGCCTCATCTTCTGAATCATCCTAAAACGAAGAAGCAGTAATAAATCTGAGTCTTCTCATGCTGTATAGGATATATTTCTCTTCTTTCTATTAATTTAATTTTCCTCTCCTTTTCTATTCTCTCCGCTCTTTCATCCCGTGATCTCAACCCCCTTTCTACCTTAAGGTAGGTACTAGTAGGTTCTTCTGAGCTGGCGTTCCACACGGATAAAAGCTGATGGCGCAAGCGATGCGGCGAAGCCAAGATCCATGCAGCCATTTGTATGACAAGGTGTAGATCCAACGTTCGAGAGAGCCACAATTCGAGATTTGTTTCAACAAAAATTCATGCGAGAAACGAGGTCAATTTGGGACAAACTCAAAAATGTAAAACATAATTCATCTTCTCTAGAACCCAAGGCCTGTGCTTCAGTTCCTTGGTCCGATTGCAGGATCGAGTGGCGATGCGCATCCAAACCTTTCCTAGCGTTGCCGTCCTTGACAACCTGGTTTCGGAGGTGGCCTTAAAAAGGGTTTGATTTGTCCCCTTTGAGCAAGGTTATCATTTTCGGGCGCACATGGGCGCTGGCAATGATGAGCATGGGGAGGGGTGCTCGGACTAGATATATACACGCATCTGTTTGCTGATGCAGAAACCCTCCGAAAGCCTCTTTTTCCCCCTCAGATTTCACCTTTTTGACCCAAGATGCTGGTGATGTGGTTGGCCAAGACAAAACCTCTCTAAGGGGGGAACCGGGTCAAGAGTGGCGCTGCCGTATCAATTTATGTTAGCGGGATAAGCGTTGGCCATCGACCGTGACAGGGGCCGGAATGTCTCACAGGGTCTCCATCTTTTTGGCGGTTGATGGTGGGTTAGGTGACTTGATCGTGGTGGATGCGGTTAAGATTCGTTCCATCAAACTCAAAAGGTTGGGGTTCTTCGCACTTCCCTAATCTTGCTTTTCTGTCATCTTTCTCTCCCCCCATCTCGCCTCTTCCTTCATCAACACTCTGATCAACCACCATTGCTCCCATCAACAACTATAGAGATAGCTTCACTAGCGAATGAAATTCAACCGTGCATTATCTTGACTTGGGCTTGCAAACGCGCACCCCCATTTTTAAAAGTCAGCCCTGTTTGGCGCACGCCCTCGTGAGCTTCATCCAAGGCTCATCGAGACTTCAACAACCATCATCAACTACTTCGCGCATTGGCGGATCAACAGGAAGCTGCGAATCCTTCCGAAATTCTCTCGGACTGGTTACAAATTTGCTTTCAATCCGCAATACCGCCAGGAACACCTCTTAGCACATCGTCGCCCACCTTACGATCGTCAAAATGTCCATGTATAATCCACACCGTGGCCTTGGGCCTGCTCCGGGGAATTCCCGTCTCAATGAGCTATTAGAGGGCATTCGCGCAGAGTTTGAAAGTCAAGCTCGGGCAAGTGGAGAGTATGAGCATTCAAGTAAGAAAACAATAAAACTCCAGGCAGAAGGGATCACAACACCTTCACTCCCCACTATATAGCTTACTATACACACGAAAATTCGCTAACGACTGCCTTCAACAGTTGCGCAACAAATAAATGAGATGCAAATGGTTCGAGAAAAGGTTTATGCTATGGAACAGACACATATGGCCCTGAAGCAAAAGTAAGGCATCTACAGATTTCATAAAACATCATCTAACCGTCCTCAGATATGACGAAGAAATTCAACGCTTGCATCGCGAACTTGAAGCTCGAGGAGGTGCTCCTCGTCCTGCTGGCATCGGTGGCCCTCCTCAGCATGCTGGACCCTCTCAAGCCCCTCCTTCTATTGGACATGGCCCAAGCAATCTCTTCGGAGGCATAATGGCTGGACAAGGAGGACAGGGTGGTCCGGGTCTTGCACCTCCACAACAACCAGATCAACAACAAAGCGGCCCCCCTCATCAAATGGCTGGCCCAACTGGACCTCCACCGCCGCCTCCTCCCCCGCCCCCTCAACAGGCACCTCCTTTCCAAGGTGGAGGCTATCCGGGCCCACAGCCCAATGGCTATGGCGGACCTCAGCCGCCTCCTGCCACAGCCTCGCCTGGTCCTGCCAAGGGTCCACGCTTGAATCGAGGGCCTGGTGGCCCAGCAACCCCTCAATTAGGACAACCAATTCCTTACCCAGATCCTAGAGCATCTCCTCAAGTTGGTCATCCGGTACCTGACCATCGTCCACCACAGTTCACTAATGTCGGCAATGCCCTCGCTGAACTAGACCTTGAGCGTCTTCCCGCACACCAGAAGAAGGTCGAACAGGATTGGTTCGCGATTTTCAACCCTCTAGTGACTCGCGTTCTAGATGTTGACCTCGTTCACACTCTTCAACACGAGAGCGTGGTATGCTGTGTTAGATTCAGCCATGACGGAAAGTATGTTGCTACTGGTTGCAACAGATCTGCTCAAATTTTCGATGTCGTTACAGGGCAAAAGATCTGTATCCTCCAAGATGAAAGTGTAGACTCTGTCGGAGATCTCTACATCCGAAGTGTTTGCTTTAGTCCAGATGGAAGATACCTTGCTACCGGTGCTGAGGACAAGTTGATCAGAGTAAGTGTATTTGCGAACGGTCAGTTGTGCTTCATGCTAATAATCAACAGGTGTGGGATATTCAAGCCAGAACCATCAGAAACACATTCGCTGGTCACGAGCAAGACATTTATTCGCTTGATTTTGCTCGCGATGGTCGCACCATTGCATCCGGAAGTGGAGATCGTACTGTCCGTCTTTGGGATATCGAGGCTGGTCAAAACATCTTGACCCTTAGTATCGAAGATGGCGTCACCACTGTTGCGATCTCCCCAGATACCAAGTATGTTGCGGCTGGTTCTCTCGACAAGAGTGTTCGTGTCTGGGATGCTGCCACAGGATATCTTGTTGAGCGCCTGGAAGGCCCTGACGGTCACAAGGACTCGGTTTACTCCGTCGCCTTCGCACCAAACGGAAAGGATCTTGTTTCCGGAAGTTTGGACAAGACCATCAAGATGTGGGAGCTTGTTGCACCAAGAGGTGGACATCCCAACACGGGTCCCAAGGGAGGCCGATGCATCAAGACTTTTGAGGGACACAAGGTATGGCACCCTTTCCGTCCTATTAAGCCTAAAGCTAACGCAAATAGGACTTCGTTCTCTCAGTCGCTCTCACTCCAGACGGAGCCTGGGTCCTATCCGGATCCAAGGACCGCGGAGTCCAATTCTGGGATCCTCGAACTGGCAACACGCAACTTATGTTGCAAGGCCACAAGAACTCTGTCATTTCCGTGGCTCCTAGCCCATCTGGTGGTTCTTTCGCTACTGGCTCTGGCGATATGCGAGCAAGAATCTGGAGCTACAAGCCATTTAATGATCGAGGACTATAATGATGGGATGGTAAATTTGCTCTGCGTACCTACTAAACGCGTGTAAGCCAGGCGAATTTGGCGCATTGGAATGGGTGATAGGGTCTCCGCAAGTTGTTCTGAAGATTTTGGGTTTCAATGGTTCATTTGCTGTATGGCTTGTGCTTGTGTTTTATGTGTGCGAAACTTGAGAGAATAGTAGGACAAAATAAGAATAAAAGTATCATGTGAATGAGAACGTATGTGCCATGCTAGGATATTGAATGTGGTGAATCTCGCTATGTAGTTATATCTTCATGATACAAAATCTGACAAAGAAAACCGAATCATGGCATTGCTGCCAGCTCATTTCGAAGCCTTTCCATTACCAATGCCGAACGCCCGCTGTCTGTCGCTGCTAAGGAAATCCAGGGAAATGTTTAAGTGTTGTAGTACAGATGTATCGCTGTGACCTGCGATGTGTGTCGTGGCTTCTGTTCATAGGTGTGGTGATAGAACCTCTCTGCCTCCCAACGGAACTTCATAGGAAATTCGCCGGAATCCATCAAGAGGTCCAGTCAACCAGAGCATCTCCAAACATCATCCAACGATCCCCGCCCTATCCAGTAACCCCTCCCGCCTCATCACGAAAAACTAACAAACTTCGGATCCCTCGGTCTCCCGTCCGGCCCAATCCCATTCTTCGCAAACCGTCCCTCTGTATATATTCTCCTTGCCTCATCAAAACCCACCCGCCTATTCCTCATTATCTTCTGGATCTCCTTTTTACTCGCCTCGTCTAGGCCGGCGCGGCTATCGTTCGCGTCTACGTTGGCGGAGAGGTCGAAGGTGGAACTGGATAGGCCGGACTCGATGTCGGAGCTGAAGGAGGGGAGGCGGGAATAGAGTGTTGAGTTTGAGAAGGGGAGAGAGGGGTGTGGGAGCTGATGGAGGACGGGGAGCCAGTGGCTGCGGGTAAGGATGAGGACTAGGTGGGGTGTTAGCTGGTGGGAAGGGTGGGAAGGGTGCTCTTGGGGAAGGGAGACGTACTGGTTGCGAGGCCTAGGAGGGCGAAGATGAGGGAATAGAGTAGATAGCTCATTGTGATATATCCTATCCTATCCTATGCGAGGGGAGTCTTCCAACCTCTCTCTCGTATGTTGCGAATTAGGTCAAACAACGGTGGAAAACAAAGTCAAAGAAAGGAGTGTAAAGTCCTCGAGGGATAATGATTTGGTATTGAAGCTCGAAGGAGGAAGGATCAAATATGTCCTGCCACAGCCTGTCAGCTCATGACTGAAGTGACTCGAGTGAGCAGGATCGTGGCTTTGCTTCTTCGTTTTGCCGTATTCCGCATGGGGACGAAGTCATCATGCGCCGCGAGTCCCTTTTTGAACCTCAGGCCGCAACGGATGAAAGCGTCTTAGTGTGGGATGATCCTAGCAAGCGAGATTCAACTTCATTGGTCGCACATTTGGGTGCAAGTTTTGGAAATATTCAGGGCCAGACGAGGTGTTGACGATATTTACGAATTGTCAAGAAAAAAACAAGCAAAGATGCCTGCTCACCACTCACCTTACGTTTCTGCGGATGTCATCTGGGAGATTACCAGTATGTGTTTGAATTCTGGGGAATTGCTGGGGGATTGAAAAGCGATTGGGATTTGTGGAAGGAGGCTGATGATTGGGAATAGGAAACCAGAATGCTTTCCTTGTGAAGCGTTCTTCTCATGGAGGTGTCAGGTTCTCGAAGGATCCCCTTAACTTGACCAACGTTCACTCGCGCAAGGTTTGTGGTTGTCCGGTTGGAATTGGAGAGGAAATGCTAATTATTGTACAGCAAGCTGGATTTGTCAATGACAAGGTATGATGGGCATTGGGCATGGCAGATTTATAAGGAATGGAACTGATTACTGGATAGGCAGTTGGTGTTATCCCAGCTGAAGGCGACAAGGGAGGAGTTACTTTGGTCACCAAGAAGACGAAGCACCCTCAACGACCAGGAAAGGCTGCCCATACGACTACATTCGGTGGTAACAAGCCTGGCCGAAAGTGAGTCCTCTTCTTCCTTACTAAAAAACCAGGTATTGACGTTCTATGAAGGGTTTACAAAGCCATTGCCTCCCAAGTCGCTAAGACAGGATATCGACCCGATCTCCGTGCCTCAGCTGTCTCTCGCGCAAGTCACATCCGTCAATCTCAACGTCCTGTTAAGGCGACTCCGGAATCGAAGCTACGTGGTGCGAAGGCTAGGAAGGCGGCTGAGGGTGAAAAGGATGAGTGATTTGGGGTATGATGGGGGAATACTTTGCTAGTTCTCGAATAGGCACCAAATAAAGGAGTTGACTATCGAGGATATTGGCTGGTGATTGAGATATGCTATATGACATGTACTGGATGACAATGGCATTTGAGAGTCTTCAGATGGTAGTGATTCTTGATTGGCATGGGCAGCCGTTCGGCTACGGCGAATATGAGCATTGAATCATTCTGACTTCTCAAAAACACATAGCCTCTAAGTTCCACCATAAACTTCCGACATGTGAAAACTGCCATCCTCTCATCGGCAGGATTCGTGGACCATCCTCAATCACCCAAAAGAGCCTCGTCCGACCCTCTCCGAAACCCTGTGCCTCGGCCATATTTACTATTCAATTAGTGCCCGACCTATGATCAGCCTGATCTCTGCATCGAATTCGCAATAAATATACATAATCTCCTAACTCCCTCCTCTTCCCAATCCCTTATAAACCTCTGCCAAATTTGAAGCAATTCAGAATATACAAGGTAACCCCCATTCCCCGAACACACCCAATCAATCCCGTTGTCCCGCGCATTAGCTTCGCTTGCCAGGTGGGGGATTGACCCCTCCATCCATCCACTGCAGCAGCAAACGCGGGCTGTCTTCTGACATCCATTCACCCATCCACCGACATTTTACTGAGTGAAGTTTTCTGACATTCAGTCTGCCTTCTCAATACCTAGATATATCAAACAATTATGTATGTCTATCTGCCGGTTGTTGGATGATGTGATATTGCGGGGTACTGATCACTGTGAGACAGATACGAATTCCTTCACCGAAATCAAAATTGCAAATATGGGAATTAAAGCCGGTGTGTATATAAGGGGGTAGAGGTATATGGGCTGTGCTGATGGACTTTAGTTGTCGCTGGTGCTTCTGGAGGAATTGGACAAGTATGTTTCTTCTTCCTACCTTGAAGAGATTGTTTACTGATACTATTTCACAGCCATTGTCCCTCCTTCTCAAGACCTCACCGCTCATCACCGAATTGGCCCTCTACGATGTTGTGAATACCCCAGGTGTCGCTGCTGATCTCTCACACATCTCCTCACCTGCCGTATGTACCAAAATTGGATAGATGGAAAGGATATGGGCTGATGAGGGATATAGAAAATCACCGGATACTTGCCAAAGGATGATGGTGCCAAGGCCGCATTCAAAGACGCAGATATCATTGTTATTCCTGCTGGAATTCCCCGTATGTACCAGATGCGGCGGATTATATATAAGGGCTAGGGCTAATGGAGAAATATAGGCAAACCAGGAATGACCCGCGATGATCTCTTCAACATCAACGCCGGTATCGTCAAAGGTCTCATTGAGACTATCGCAGAAGTTGCACCAAAAGCCTATATCCTCATCATCTCCAACCCCGTAAATTCCACCGTCCCAATCGCCGCCGAGGTCCTCAAGGCCAAGGGAGTTTTCGACCCTAAGCGTCTCTTCGGTGTTACGACCCTTGATGTTGTCCGAGCTGAGACCTTCGTTGCTGAGATTGTTGGAGAAGCCAACCCTCAGAGCCTCACTATCCCAGTCATTGGTGGCCATTCTGGAGAGACCATTGTTCCTCTTTTCAGCCAGGCTCAACCTGCTGTTAAGATCCCAGCTGATAAATTGGCTGCTTTGGTAAACCGTGTGCAATTCGGTGGTGATGAGGTTGTTAAGGCCAAGGATGGCGCTGGATCTGCCACTCTTTCCATGGCATATGCCGGATACCGGTAATTTAAACCTCTTGGAATTGTAGAACTCGACTGACAGAAATAGCTTCGCCGAGAAGGTCCTCAGAGGCCTTAAGGGCGAACAAGGCATTGTTGAGCCAACCTTCATCTACCTTCCAGGTGTTCCAGGTGGTGAAGCCATTGCCAAAGAGACCGGGGTTGATTTCTTCTCTGTCCCAGTTCAACTAGGCGTAAGATCAAAGTAATCAAATCTTGTATTAGGCTAACGGCTACACAGACCTCTGGTGCTGAGAAGGCCATAAATCCACTCACAAGCATCGATGATGCTGAGAAGACCTTACTCAAGGCTGCAGTGGAAGGATTGAAGGGCAATATTGCCAAGGGGGTTTCATTCGCGCACAACCCACCTCAAAAGTAGTCTTCCCCTATGTCTCTCCTTTTATGCTTCTTCCATTTTACCTCACTAGAAACAAAAGCCTGTTCTTTTCTACATCTATCTGTCTTTCGTTTGTCTAAGCTCGTTCTGCTTTTTGAATAGAGGACTTTTCGTGAAGGTCTGGTGGGGTTCCTTGACTGATCGTTGGCGCTTGCTTAGATAGGCTGTGATGGCTTTGCGATGTTAGAGTGTGGTGCTTGTGTTCCTTCTCTTTCATTCGTGCTTTTCAAATCGAACTAGAATGAAGTGATGGATGGGGTGGAGTGGTAGAGGCTGGGAGGGAGAAATTGATGGCGATGACTTTCGTATCAAGAAATTGGTTCTGATGGTTCGGTTTGGAAGAATGGAATAAAAGTCAACGATTTGGTATAAACTCTCGTGATCCCTTGCGCTATGCCAGACCATGATATGCTCCATGAAAACCCTTCCCAAACTCCAGCCATGCCGCTAAATCGCAGGAATCTTTCACACCCCATCATACCAAGCATTCCCATCAAGTCTTCGTAGTTATTTGCTTGATTTGAAATGTTGCTCCGGGTAATTCTGACGTCTCCGCTTGTACTGTTGCATTTATACCCATACTCGCAAGAGCACCTCTTATAATACCACAGGGGAACCATAGGAACTATTCCACCTCATTAGCCATGCTCTCAGCCCCTCCCCACTGTAAAGAACATACCGGTTGTGCCCTCACTACAGCTTGTCCTCCAGCCTCTGTACTCATCCGCGAAAAAGGCCGGAAAGAATTATCCGTCAACACGTAGACGCCCTATCTTCCCATCAGAATTGCCAATACATGGAGGGGATTAAGAGGGAGCCAACATACCCTATGATTCGTCTTCAGATTATCAATCTGTTTCCTAAACACCAACATCCATAAATCCTTGCACAGAAATTTAATCACATCTAACGTATCTGTGAATCGTGGTCTATCCCTCGAGAATCTGCCGTCAAAAATATATCAGCCAACCAATCCCCAAATGTCCCATTCTGCAGTCCCCAATCCGCATCCCGCAAACCCTCATATCCCTCTCATCCAGCACCAACCCAAAGCTTGTATTGTAAATGGGGGGACATACCGTTCAACCAACCCCTGCCCAACCCTATACCCCAAACTCTCCAATCTAAAAAACACCGCGTCCCTCTCCTCTTCCTCATCCATCCTCCTTGAACCCGCCCCATTCCCATTACCCACACCATTCTCCCCAATAGGCCGCATTAGCGCCGGGCTTTCTCGCACACTATTCCCTTGCCCATCTCCCAATTTCATACTCGAGTTCGTGTTTGAGCCGGTATTGGAGTGTGAGGAGTTTGTGGGTTGGGTGGACGGGTTTGGGGGGGAGTGGGAAGCTTCAACATCGTTCACGACGCGGTAGGCCATGGGGACTAGCTCGATCATTA
>Ga0182030_10006725_pt1 | contig 24182 bp, 41 predicted proteins | sample 812S3MmetaG_FD_121299 | JGI IMG/M metagenome (GOLD analysis project Ga0182030, IMG submission 121299) | Permafrost microbial communities from Stordalen Mire, Sweden - 812S3M metaG (Illumina Assembly) | ecosystem: Environmental > Terrestrial > Soil > Wetlands > Permafrost | place: Sweden...
CAGAAAATGACGACGCCGTACCTTTTTGACTTCATGAATGACAAGCCGAATGCCTCAAATTCTAACGATAAGGCACCAAGGTTAAACGATAATGGGGTAGGTGGTATGAAGACTCCAGTTAAGAAAAAAAAACGCACTGTGGCCAAAATAACGATGAATTCACAATTTAGTGAGGGAAAGGTCTTAATTGACCTTCCTTTGAAAACTGTGAGTGAAGCGAATTGTTTTGAGCCTTGGCAAGTCAAGCATGGAAGGCATAAAGAGCAAAAAAGGATCGTTTCTTTAGCTCTTAAGCCCCTGAAAGACAAAGTTAAATTGCCGTGTAAAATATTTCTTACTAGGTTAGCGCCTCATGAGCTTGATACTTTTGACAATTTGCCCATGAGTATGAAATATATTGTCGATGCCATATGTGAGATAATCACAGGCGAATATAGAGCCGGTAAAGCCGACAGCGATAAGAGAATATCCATTGGTTGCGATCAAATAAAAAGTCAGGCTTATGGCGTTAGAGTTGAAATAACGTTTACCTAGAAAAACGATAATATCGGAGTTTAAATAAAATGTTGAAACCAGTTGGAAAAAGAATTATTGTAAAGCCGGTTGAAATTAAAGCCGGAAGTCTAATAGTCACAAACGCTAAACCTTCGCAATATACTGTCATGGCAATAGGCGATGAAGTGACTAAAGTAATGCCGAACGATATTATATATCTCGAAAAGCATTATGGGGCTGAAATCGAGCATGAAAAAGAGAAGTTTTTAGTGATTGAGGAAGGAAGCATTTTAGCGAAAGTTTAATCCGCCAAAATGCTTTATTTAAGTTTACTTTTTGCTCATTTATGTTAGTTGCTTATTCTTCCACTATGTGAAATGTTAAACCAACTTGTTACAGGTAAATGATGCTTAACTTCTAAACAACTATCAGAATATAATTTTTGCTCAACCTTGCCAGAATGATTTAAATTAATTGTGATAGTTGGCTTAAAAAATGAAATTATAAAACAAAATATCAGGCAATTTATTGCAAATTTTATGATATTAATTATTGAGGCATTCATGTTATTCACCTTATTTTTATTGTTTTTTTTAATCGTTTGTTTTTTTATTAAAAGTATTTTACTCGTCCGTTTTTTTGAATTTTAGCAATTAATTTTAATGGACTTGTTTTAATTTTAATTAATGCATCATGTAATAAATTAAGCTTTATTCTAGTCAAACGATCATCTTTTAGGGGATATTCCCAAATAATGTCGCCTTTTAGTATTTCATAAGTAAAACCAGATGATAAGATCACTTTTTCAAAGTCTTTCATAAAATCATCTATTGCTACTTTCGACATATCTTTCAAAACGCTAGGTTCGATTAGATCAATCATTTTCTATCCTTTTTTGGTTTAAAACTTATCGTTGCCCCCCAAAAAAAGAGAGAGGCAAAGGAAGCATTAAACTACGTGAGATAAAACCTTGCGGTTGCCTCGTCAATAGGTTCGACGCCTATCAGCCAACCATTAAAGTTATATTTCTCGATCGAAAAGCGCCCTGAAATAAAAACTATGTAATAAGAAAATTCTCCTTCCATGAATTGAAGAACAGGTTTTCCTTTTTTAACTTTCTCTATTAACTTGTCGATCTTTGTCATTTCATATCCTTTTGTTTGATATATGCCTATATTGTGCAATATAAGCCAATATAAGTCAACACAAGTTAATCACAACCCTTAATTCATAGACAAAAACCCTCTTCCCCTGTTACCTTGACTAAATGTTTTTTTTTATTTAGTTTGATGATAATAATATTATAGGAGTAGAAATAATGGTTAGGCCCCGTGTATTTGCATATTCAACCGCGAAGATGATTGAGCTTGGACAAGAAATGGTCGAATTTGTTAACGAAAACATAGAAGATATCCTACATTTATCGGAGTGGTATACGATCGAAAAAGGCTATACTTATAATGAGTGGAAAAACTTTATACAAATAGCGGAGTTCCTTCCGTATTACGAGCAAGCACTTAAAATCATAGGTAAGAAATATGTCAATAAAAACAGCAACGTTAGGGACAAAATCTCTGACAGATGGCAAAGGATCTACTTCCCCGACCTCCGCGAGCAAGAAGATAAAGACGCCGACGATAACGAGCTTCGCAAAGCTACCGCCCTTAAAAGCGAAGCTAGAGCTATTGAGCAAGAAAAACAGAAAGTCTTAAAAGAAGTTCAGAGGAACAAGAGGAAGCCCAAATAAATGAAATGTGGCTTTGCTAATGGGGATTGTGTTCTTGATTTCTACAATCGAACTTCCGGTGGCCATAGAGCATGTAAAATTCATTATGAAGGATATGAAAGAATGAAAGATGAAGTTAAATTCTCACTAAGATTGCCCCTATGCATAGCTAAAATGATAGATAAGAATTGTAAAGCTAGTGCAGGTAATATCTCAAGAAACACATGGATATTAGAGGCAATCGACAAAAGTTTAAAGGATATCAAAATGGTTAAAGATAGCGAGAAAAGACAGAAAGGTATTCAATCTATTTTTAAGAAAGAATTTAAGAGAGTTGCTGAAGCGAAAGAGAAGAAGGGATTAAAGCTTACTCCTCTTCAAAAGAAAGTTGTTAAGAGAGCTTCTAAATGACAAGATGCCAACATTGTAATAAGCTTACTCATTGTGAGCATTTAGTTGTTTATTATGCTCCTAACGAGCATGGAAAAGTAAGCGAGCTGACCGATTCTGTTAATTGGTTATTTCCTTTTCAGTATCCTGGAAATGATCCTTATTTACACCACAACGAATACGGTCGGCTAAAGTGTGGAGATATTTACATACACTTTAGAGTTCAACCCCCGGAAAAAACAAAATCTAAGGCACCAAAGAAAATAAAATATAAACCATCAAAAGAAGAATATACTCAAGAGTCTGCAAGAGACGATGCTGCCGATTATGGTCCAGAAGGAAAACCTAAAAAATTAGCAGTAATTAAATTAGGACCTAAAAAAAAGCTGAATTAGCTAAAGCATATTCGCACATGAAAAAACACGGTGGATAAATGTTAGGATTAAGTGAATCAGAAACAAAAGAGCTGAAAGATCAGCAATATCAATACAATCTTAGACAATCTCAGATTTTACAAGAAAATTATCAATGCAATTGTAGGAATATCGGTAAAAACGGAATGGCTTGTGATGATACATTATATTTTTGTGAAAAATGTGAAAAATCAGATGAGTTAAATAACTTTGAAAAAAATGGAGCACAACAAGATGTAAATTCTGATTATGTTAAAATGTGTTGTGGAATTGATGAAAATGAATTAGGCAAAATATGACCATGATCCCTCCTCGCATAAAGAAGCTCCCTAATCTTCACAAGCCTAAAGGCTATGTACAAAAGCCTCAGATGTCATCTAGCAATAGCAATCGTTCGCTCTATATGGGTGGAGCTAAGATGATCTACGACGGGATTAAAGACGTTTTTGAAGGGGAAGCCGAAAATATGAATCCATATTCCAACGAAAACTATCAACAACAAACAGATAAAATGATGGCAAAAATGAAAAACTTCAGGAATCAAAAATTATGAAAAAACTGGCTTTACTTTTGATGTGTCAATCAGCTTTACATGCTTCAGATTTTAGTGATTACAAACATTGTTATACCCAGAATCGGTTTTTTTACGAACACTATTTAGGGACGGATGACCAACTTACGACTCTAGGTCGTTTGCATTTGCTTGGGTTACGCTATCTTATTGATATGAGACTAGAGGATCAAAACGCTATTTATGATGATTCCTGCGAGTTATATGATACTTATTTTGGCGATCAATATCTAACAGATGAATTCCACAGAAAATACGTGCCTCACAATGAGTGATGAATATATCCCAACGCAAGAGCAACTCAACAATACTCTGTGGCGTCTAACCAACCTCTATTACATTGCAGATAAAAACGGCAATGAAGTCCTATTTAATCTCAATTGGGCGCAACTTGAATTATACGAAAGGGAATGGCATCAAATGCTTGTGCTTAAGGCACGGCAAATTGGCGTTACTACCTATTTTTCAATAAAATATTTGGATGATTGCTTTTGGCATAGCAACACAAATGCTGGCATCATAGCGCATCGAAAAGAAGATGCCGAAGATATCTTTAAAAAAAAGGTAAAATACGCTTATGACAGAATGCCCTCATGGACTAGAACCTTTAACTCGGCAACAAACGATAGAAGTGGAGAGCTTGCTTTTGACAATGGAAGCTCTTATCGCGTGTCTACAGGATTTCGCTCAGGAACATATCAGCGATTGCTTGTGTCCGAGTTCGGTAAGATATGCGCAAAATCACCTGATGTCGCTAAAGAGATTGTTACAGGCTCACTCAACACTGTGTCTACAGATCAAATCATTGCTATCGAATCCACAGCAGAGGGACGATCCGGCTATTTTTATGAATACTGTCAAACAGCCCAAGCCATTCAACAATCAGGAAGAGAATTAACTCCAATGGATATGAGATTTTTCTTCTTTCCATGGTTCGATGAACCGGGATATAGATTAAAAAAATTGAAGGATAATTCTATAATAGAGGAATGAAAACATGTCCTCAGTGCAATTTGCATAAACCAAAATTATTGAAATCAAAAGGAATATGCGTTAATTGCAATTCCAATAATTGGTACAAAGAAAATAGATCGAGCGTGTTGATCCGTACTAGGAAGTATGGGTTAGAAAAGACGAGAAAGAAAAGAAAACTTCCTCTTGATCACCCTAGATTGATAGGGGAATTCGGTAAAGGTCATTTGACCAAACATGGATATCGTTATATAAATAAGATAGGACATCCTAATGCTATCAATACAGGAAATGGAAGAGCCAGAATTTATGAACATACTTTTGTCATGTCCCAGCATTTAGGACGACCACTAAAGAAAAATGAATCTGTTCACCATAAGAATGGTATACGGGATGACAATAGGATTGAAAACCTTGAATTATGGCATAAGGGTCAACCAATCGGGCAACGATTACAAGATAAGATAGAATGGGCTAAACAATTTCTCCAAGAGTATGGCTATGATATCAAGAAACAATGACATAGTTATCAGCAAAGAAACAAATGAATATTTAGATCAGATCGAGTTAGAGCGTCAAAGAAAGATTGACGAGGAGCAAAGACGATGGTATGAGATGAAACTTAAAATGCTCGGCGATTCTATGAAGCAAGAATATCCTAGCACGCCTAAAGAAGCTTTTGAAAGCGCTAACGAAGGTCTATATTATGGGTTTCAACTTAGCAAGATTAGGAGCAATGGCAATGTCTGTGCCGTTCCTTATGATGACAGTTTGCTTGTGCATACCGCTTGGGATATTGGCCTGGATGATTTTACGGCTATTTGGTGCTTTACTTTGGGACGTGGAGGACAAGTATCAATAATAAACTATTACGAAAATTGGGACGAGGGAGCAGCGCATTATTGTGATTGGCTTAATAAACAGAAATACAGATTTGGACGTCATATCTTCCCTCATGATGCGAGAAAAAGAGACGCTGGCTCTAAGACACAGTATCTTGACTATGTTACGCCGCTCCTCGACGGCAAGTTTGTCGTACTGGACATCAAGGAGTGCGACAAATTGGAAGGTATCCAAACAGTCAGATCAATGCTATCACGCTGTGTATTCGATGAACAAAAAACGTCGAAGGGCTTTAAACACCTGGAAGCTTACAAAAAGGTTTGGGATGATAGGCTCGGATGTTATAAAAACACACCATTGCATGATGAGCATTCTCACGCGGCCGACAGCTTTAGATATCTCGCTGTAGGACTTAAAGCACTAGAGCGTAAAGATGGAAGAGGTGCTGATGAAGACATTAAAGCAGTGAATAAGTATTACGGTTTATGATCAATGGCTTGGGCAATGCAGTGGTTCCTCAGCAAGCGAAAAAAGCGTTCCAAATCCTAATGGGTTTAATATGAAGAAATGTAAAGTCTGTGGAAAAGATCATAAAGCATCTTATCATCTAGCGAATAAGATATCAGCTAAAGGATATCCAGTTTCTCAAAAAGGCTATAAGACGGCTCACGAGGAAACCAGCAAAAAAGAAAAAGCAAAGTTTCCCCGTAAAGATTACACTAGGCTCAAACATATGGATGAAACAATACCCGATGATGAGCTAATTGGCAAGAATAGCAAGTCCGGAAAGATCACGGTCAGCAAGAAAGTGCCCAAGAAATTGAGAGCTGAAGTTGCTTTTCATGAGAAGGTTGAAAGCAAGAAGTTAAGGAAGAAAAAGAAGAATGAATAAACTAATCGATGATCTTGAATCCATTCCAGAAATGTTTACTTCAGGCTATCGAGGTATCTTACTCATTAAGCGCAATAAAGATGGCGAAGAAGGTAATGCGCAAAGGAAATCACTCAAGCGTATCTCTAAGAATACTGAAGAGTGGAGAGAATGCATCATGGAGTTATACAATATCCAACAGACAAGCCACCAAGGGCATCGCATCTATTCTTCAGTCAATGAAAGAGATGTAACTAAAGCCATACATGAGTTCAAACGCCGACAACTTGAAATGGACTATGGGAATCTCTATGAGTTAAACTCATTCTATTGTGATATCAAAAACCGTTTCTTCAGCTGCTTGATGAATCCTAGTTGCAGAGCGCAAAATAACTTCCTGATAGATTGCGATACCGAGCAAGAATATGAGTACGCCAAATTGCAACTAAGAAACACGAGGCATATGCTCATGGAATATAAAACTAAGAATGGCTATCACATAATAACTCTTCCATTCAATCCGACTGAATTTGGTAATATGCAGATTAAAAAAGATGAACTAATGTTTATAGGATGATTTAATTATGAAAGATGAACAGGGCCTAAGGTTTTTACTCGATGATGATAAAAAGGCCGCAAACTTTATCTATCGATCCCCAAGCCCAGCTACTCTTAAAGCGCAAAAAGCCACACTGGCTGTTAAATTTGCTCAAAATGTATATTTCCTTGATCCTTGGGGAATAATGCTCATAGGAAGAAGCCGATTAGGTCGAATTTTATTTAAGTTAAGACATCCATATGCTTATTCTAAGAGATGGTTATGGAAATTAAAAAATAGAATAAGAAGAATCTTTATCAAAGACCGGCCTATTCAATGTCGTTTAAGAAATGGTAAGAATGAACAGTTATAAGATCGAGTATAGAATTGAAATTTGTGATTTCGGGATTCTAATATTTAACCCGATTCCAGTCGGTGATTTAAAAGCGATTATTAAATTAGGAAAATTATATAAGTGCGATATATTCGATGCTCTTTTATCTAATCACCTTGGAGCCAGTTTTTGTCTTATAAGTAGAAAAAATAGTGCTATGATGCGGAAGAAACTGGGGCTTTCCCAATAATGGGAGAATTAACCGATCTTATCTTCACTTTGTTAGGCAAAATAGGTCGTTGGTTCAATGTAAGAGGTCAAAGAATTTGTTTCATCTTCTGGGCAATATGTCTAGTTTATTGGATAGCAAGAAATTACACTATGGATTTATATGTTCAGACAGGTGGCTGTTTATTTAGCCTTGGCTTACATTTGTATGGCTGGTGGAATTGGAAAGACAAAGGAATCGGAAAATGAAGACATGGTGTGATTATTGCAACCCAAGGCATTTTGTTATTTACGGCTTTTGTCGAAACTGTAAGCGAAGATGCGAATGCCCTCTATTCGACTCTAGAGGCACTATGACTCAAATTGAATATGACGAATATAAACTAAAGTGGTATAGAGAAAAATCCGATTTGATTTCTGATGCAATAATCCGATGTTCAGGTGGTATGGAAACTATGGATGAAGGAAGGAATTTTTATAATGAATAACAAGGATTTTATATGACAGAAGAACAAGTGCCAATAGAAGCACAAACCCAAGTGCACGAAATTACAGGTGATTCAGGAAATTGCCAACTTGAGAAACCACCTAAAATTGCTCGTAAAAGAGATATCTTTCGCTTCAATGGAGAGAAACCTACAGCCATTAACCTGGAGCATGTGACGCATATGGCGCTGGAAGGTAAAAAAATCCATTTCAACTTCTATTCAACTACAATTTATGTTGAATTGGAAAGCGAAACCGTAGCGAATTCACTTTTCGATATTTTATTAAAATGCTGGTCAGGGGATTTATAATCACTATGTTTTTTACTGTTAGAAAAGAAATCGAAGGCATCAAAGAATGGATGGATCGCTTAACTGATCTTTTGCTACGAATAGATACTAGAGTTGAAAATCTTTTAATTCTTGCTCAGAATAAATCTGATGCAACTAAAGTAGCACAAGATATTAATGAAACTTTGAAAGAGACATTTGATCTAGATAACGAGGTCAGTTCTATTAACAGGATTCATGAAAAATTAGATGAATTACGATATGACTGGGGAAGATGTAAACAAGTTTCTTTGGCTGAAAAGACTCTGGAAAAATTTGAAGACTACATGAAGAATATAGATAAGCTCAATGCAATGATTAATGAATTCAAAGGCTGTGTCTTTATTGCCAGGAGCGCTTTGAATGAGCGTAAGCAACTTGATAATCCTGAGAAAAAGAAATCTCCACAGAAGAAGAAACCTGTCATTAAGAAGAAGTAGAAGAAGTTGATTGATCGGGGCCTTTGATTTGTATATTTTTAATTGCAAAATCAAAGGTTTCCATAAAGATATTTCTATAAAGTAAAGCATCTTCCATAGTTTTACATTGAACTAATATACAATTAATTGACGCACTAATTAGAGCTGACATGGCCAAGACGAGGTCATTGTCTTTAAGCACTTCCGAAATATGTCCTTCAATTTTACGCGTCATTTCTGTCACATCTAATAGATCGTCTTGAGATAGAGGTATTTGTTCCATGGATGGATTAGTTCCTTGCCTAAATTAAATTTTATCCTACAGGATCAAGTTAAAAATATCCATGGTGAAAGATGCGCAACAATGACCCTATTTTCTGGCCAGAAGACAGTTTAAATGTCTCTCTTCGTCAGGGCATGGAAAAGAATTATAGCGATAGCATTAATATTCTACAAACACAATGGTATCAAGCCGATCTAAATCAAAGATTCACGATAAATGATCAAGAAGTTTGGGGTTTAATCTTTCCAGGTGTTGCGACTTATAGACGCAAAATCTGGAATTTCAACATCATGAATCCGATATCTGAAGCGATATCAGGACAGCAAAGACAAACACGAAAAAGCTCCGCCGTCATTCCTATTCATAATGGAATGCAAAAGACTGCTGATCAGCTCACAAAGTGCCTCTATCATAATCATAAAGAAGGATTCCATCAGACATTTAGTGATGCATTTCAACTTGGAGCCATCATTCAGGGTTTAGGATTCATGTATATGTATGGTGATAGTACAAAAGATCCTATCAGTCCAAATCCGGTTTGGCGATATGTAGATATGAAGTCGTGCCTCTTTGATCCATATTTTCGCAAAAAAGACATGAGTGACGCAAGATTTTGGTGGGTAAGGACTTTCTTTGATGCTCAAGAAGCCGCTCTTATGTATCCGCAATTTGGCGACGAAATTCTCTCTCTTCCTAAAGGTACTTATCGCGATGACAAATTCTACTACATGCCCGAAGTCTACCAAATCCAATTTCCAAATTTGATAGCTTTTGATGAATACTGGTATTTGACAAGCAGAGAAGCCACATTCCTAGTCGATAAAAAAACAGAAGAATGTCAAGAATTCCAAGGAACCAAAGATCAGCTAAAAGAGATTATGCAGGCTTTCAAAGGAAAGTTAACTACAATTAAAAAGCAGGTTCCTACAGTACGCAGAAGCATTATTTTAAATGATAGAGTCATTGTAGATGAACCTAACCCCTACGGCATGGATCGCTACCCCGTGGTGCCGATGCTCGCTTTCTTCACTGCGGATACTCCATACTACGCATACAAGTTCAATAGCCCGATGACTATGCTCAGAGATTGTCAATATCTTTTGAATCGTTTGAAGGTTTCCAATCTCGAAATCCTCGATGCTCAACAGCAAGGCTTGAAGGTCAAAAAAGGCGCTCTTGTTACTCCAGATGATGCTCTAAATTCAGGCCATGGTCGAGTTCTATCTATTGATCCCGACTTCTCCATGGATGACGTTCAGCCAATGCCGATTGTGCCTCCTTCTCCGGTCATGTTGCAAATGGAAGAGATGCTCAAGGGTATCTTTTTCAATATCGCCGGTATAGATCCTAATGCCATGGGCATGGATATCGATGACAAAGCCGGGATCATTACAATGATGAGACAAGCTGCTACAGCTCGAAACCTTCAGAGGCTTTTTGATCAAGCCGATGAATCGCAAAGAATATGCGCGGAGATAGAAGTAGAATATATCCAAAAGAATTGGACATATGGAAAAGTTCGTCAAGTCATCGGTGAAGAGCCTACAGCTGAATTCGATAGCAAAATCTTCTTTAAATATGGCTGCAAGGTTGTTCAAGCAGCATTAACAGAAACACAACAACAATTAGAATTAGCTCAGTTACTTCACTTCCAGCAATTATATCCTGATTTGACTCCTCCAGATGAAATCCTTGAATGCCTAACGATACAGAATAAAGATCGCATCATGGAAAAAGTCATGGCGCGTCAGAAAGCACAGCAAGAACAGCAACAGAAAATGGAAGAGTTGCAAATGCAGCAAATCCAAATCGATAATATGACTAAGGTTGCCTACGCACATAGTCAGGAAGGTCTTGCTAAAGAGCGTGTTGCTAAGATCCAGACAGACAGTGCGGTTGCTCAAGATAAGTTACGTCGCGCTCATCAAGAAGATACGGCGAGCTTACTCAATGTTGTTAAAGCACTCAAAGAATTGAAAGGTATGGATTTAGATCATCTGCTGACACAAGTTCAAATTCTGAATGAGATAAGTCCTGTTGCAAATCCAGAGAAGGAAGTAGTTGCAAATAATCAAAATGTTGCATGAAAGTTAAATTAAAGATAACTAATTAAAGGAGCTTATTATGGCTAAGAATTATGGTGGTCGTTCTGAAAAAGGTCAGGGGGGTTACAAAAGTCCTGGTGAAAAAGGGACAGCAGGATCAAGAAATGGTGGTATGCCCAACGGGGACATGGCTATGGCCGGTCTTAATCAAGGCGATATGAACCCAAGAATTAAAGATTATCAAAAACCAAGTAAAGACTTTTCTCAAGAAGGCTTTAGCAAGACTTTGGATTACATCGAGCGTCAAGATAAATTCCAAGGCGCAGAAGCTTCAGCTGTTGAGAAACAGGCTTATCATGGGAGATATTCTTAATCATGGCTAAATCATCATCATCATCGTCTTCATCCTCGAAAGATAGGCCAGGTGGTATAGAAATCCAAAGAGGGCCAATTTCTATGGATGAGCAATATTCTATGGCGTTTCCTAGAGAACCCGAAAGAACGCGCGAAGATATGCAAAATCTACAAGATAGACGCTCTGGGATGACTCTGACAAAGCATGAGCCTAAAAGATAATAATATTAACAATGATTTGCTCATTTACCAAGCGTAACTTGAGTTTGGGGTACGCTTAAAACGCGTTGCCCCCTTTACCGCATCATGGCATATTAGCTCAGCAGCAGAGCGCTTTGTTCCACTGTGATTGATATCTAGTTCCGCAAAGAGGTCGATAGTGCTAGTCTATCATATGCCATACAATTTCTATTTGACCGAATTGTTTCCTCTATGTACTTTGTATTATTAACACATACAGAGTGATTTACATATGCCAAAACATAAGCAAACTCTTGAACAAGAAATCAACGAATTCCTGAACTATTGGGATTTGAAACAAATGCAAGATTTCTTTCGTGATATCATTCCCCTCATCGATCTCTATAATATTCCCGAAGAGCAAGAGGATTGGGTTGAAAAAGCTGTAGGTGAAGACAATGTTTCAAATGTACGATTAATCCGTACAGTTTACCTCATATCCCGAATAGCTGAATTTCATGCAGGGAAACTTGTAGGCGTTAAAATGAACTTCAAAAACATATATGAGCGTATGGAGAAAGAAGGGACGGTTATTGTTGATGAGCGGTGAATGTGATAAATGCAGCGAACATGCTGTAGATTGTGAATGCCATGATTTAGTTGATCCAAGGAAAAAGAATATGACAACATTAAACGAATATTTAGAAAAACTTAGGAAAGAATTACCAGACTTTGTAAAAGCCTCCGACCTAGTAGAGCACTTTAACGAGACTAAATAGAAGCATTTGGTTAGGGCATGAATAAACAAAAATGCAGAAGTATGTCAAATAATTTACTTAAAAAAGGGCAGATTATTAGAACTAATCAATGTTTTTTTTATTGGTGTTTAGGGAAAAAAAATCATAAACTTCAGATGCACCATGAAGATTATACAAAACCAGATTGGATCATTTGGCTTTGTGGTTCTTGTCATCACAAATACCATGCAGGTTCTATTTTGGGGCCAAAGGATTTAATTTTTAACTGGAATTGGAAAAAAAACAAAAAATATAATCCTAAATATTATCATTTATATCAATAATACAATTAAAAAATATGGGACTTATGAGTAATAAAAACCTGGAAAAAAAGATTAAATTTCCTGCTTTTGAAAATAGTGAAGATGTGACTTGGCATATTTGGCATGAATTAAATCATCTTGTATCTGAAATAAATAAACTTAATAAAAACCTGAAAAAACTTTCTGAAATTAAAGAAGAGAAATTTAAAATCAAAAGAAGGGAAGGGAAGGGTAATAAGCTCAGTTCTTAGTCTTGAAGATTTCGATGGAATCGCAGGCGAGCACCATCCTTTTAGGGCATCAATAACTTAGTCTTCTTCTGACCGTCAGAACTACCCATGAGCATATCTCCTCGATATAACTCGTTTTCTATCCAATTTCCATCTTGATCTTTAGTAAATCCAAAATATTCAAGCTGGAGATTTTCCCATCGCTTAATCATTTGAACTCTAGCAGGATCGAAAAGATCTGGACTCATGAGAATATTCAACATAGCCGATCTATGAGGCAATTCCCAACAGAAGTAGACATCATCATTCGGGAAAACATGAAATACCATTGTATCTTGCTCAGGATATGGGCGGTATTTTGTAATCTTCCGAATACGAACCAAACCCCTTTTCATCATCAAGTCATATTTTTCATAAATGGCTAGATAAAAAGGTTTACCAACAAAATCAGGATGCGACCTTCCGTGCTGAATCGCTTCATTGATATCTACAACTAGATCTTTCTTTATTTCATGACTTACGTCGCCTATTACTACGCCTCTCTCGCCATTAATTTGCGCGTCTCTATAAATGGCTCCTGCCGTCTTCCGTGTAGGGTCAATATGTGATTGATTTTCCATAATATACTAATCTGTCTCCTCTGGAAGCCAGGTGTCCTTATCTCTAATACGCCTAGTCCAGTGATTTTTTAATTGTTTCTCATGACCTTTCTGAGCACATTCTTTTGAACAAAAAACCGTTCTCTGACGTTTTTTCTCGTTCTCTTTTCTTATTATTTCGTTCTCACAAGTACGACAAATCAAAACTTTCACGTCTCGCTTTTCCGTAATATTTTCCATCTTTTTACGATAAGCGCAATGAAAACAATATTTATTATTATTTATAAAGTCGTCTTCATTTTTATCTACTTTGCAACTATCGCATATCATGTAATCACTTTTTATTGGACTTATAAGATTTTTATTAAACAAAGTCAATAATAGGCGTACATAAGGCGAACTAGCCCTTCGCATTGGCGTATTTGTGGAGTTAGCCAACCACCGAACAAAAAGAGGAATTCAATGACAGAAAGTCAAAACCAGAACAGCGAAATTCAAGAGGTAGCGCCTCCGGTAGAAACACACGTCAGTGAAGTAAAAGAGACTCAGAGCGGTCAAGAGCCGGTGACAAACCAGCATTTGAAAGCAATGCGTCTTAAGAATGACCAACTCGAAAGAGAGCTGAAACAATTGCGAGATGCACAGATGCAGATTATGCAGGCCCAACTTGCTAATCAGCAGCCCGTGCGTCACGAGGTCGATGAATTCGATAAAATTGGTGATGATGAGTTTATTCCTTTTAGTAAGGTGAAAAAGCTGGCTGAGAGAAACTCTCAGAAAGTACTCAAAAATACCGAAGAACTTGTACGTCAAGAAGTCCAAAAAGCTCTCAAGACACAAGAAGATAGTCAATTCCTAGATCGCTTGAATCGTAAATATTCGGATTTCTCCGAGATCGTCACTCCTGAAACTTTATCAATTTTAGAAGAAAAGGAACCAGAGTTGGCGGCTGCGATAGGAGCATCGAAAGATGGTTATCAAATCGGAGTTCAAAGCTACAAGTACATCAAAGCCATGGGGCTTTCTAAAGAAGCAAAAGAAGGTAGAAGAGAAAAGGAAATAGACAAGGCTATCGCAAAGCAAGAGAAGGCGGTTACGTCTCCTATGGCTTACGACAAGCGTCCTATTGCTCAAGCTTTTCAACTAACTGATGCCATGAAGAAAGATCTTTATCGCGAGATGCATGGATATGCTGCAATGGCTAGCTCGGTTCCCGAAATGACCTAATAGGTCTAAGGGAAATAAACAATGACAGTATCAATTGCATCGTTGCCTCCACAGATACAACAGAGGTACAACGGAAAGCTTTTGTCAACTCCTGAGCATAATCTGATTCACCAGCTTTTTGCCACACCAGTTGAGTTGCCAGACAATAATGGCTTTATTGATCGTCAGTCACGTTATGACAGACTAGATCTGTTTGAAGTGCCTCTCGATGATGGCCAAAACAACCCACCACCACAACAGTTAAATAGGGTGGATGTGGATATAAACGGCTGTCCACATATTAGTGATTGGCTGCTTGCAGCTTAATGTGCCGAGTACGTGTCTATGCAACATATATCACGTTGTCAAGACAAGTAACAATCACTAACGAGGATTAACAGTGAGTCCTCGATAAATCTACTCTGATTGACTTGGAAGCCCTAACGTAAAGTCGAGGGTGACAAGGGCGAAGGAGTTAAATTTTTATGAGTGTTAATAGATTTGAGTAAAATATGACATTGTTGACGAATAGAAATAGCATCGAGTGTGGGAGTTTTTCTCACTGCGCCCTTGATCGGTTTGCAGTAAGTTTCTCTCATTCTGATCATGATTTCGCAATGTCTCTTTTTGATTCTAAGATATGGATAAATCTTTGGAAGAAGGGTGTCAAGCGCTTCGCCTGTAAGATTGGCTTCATATACTTTTCGACGATTAAGATGTTTTCTATTTTTAGAAACAACTTTTCCCCAAAAGTGTATTCCAAGGAAATCTTGCAGCCATTGCATGATTCCAATATCGACGGAAGCAAATTTAAGAATGGTTCGATAATTGAAAGGATGAGGACCGGTTTTAGCTTTGACAGTGTCAATGTAAAAACAGCCGTCACCATCAATGTATCCGGCCAAGTAAGCAAAGTTAAGTTCGTCATGCATAGCATTTACTCCAAAACTACATTATACACACGTGAGATATTTAATTCCACGCTGAACGACTTAGCGAGTGGAATCCGAAAGGATATGCGAAAGTCTGATCTTCATGGAGACATGAAGAGGGAAATCCGAAGAGGTTTCCCCGCCTAGTAATAGGTCATTAAAGTAACAGTTTGCCAGTGTTAAACTCTGCTGCGGCTCGCCTTGGACAGTCTCTTCGTGAGACCCAAGATGCTCTGCAAAGAGATAATTTGGAATCTTCTGCTTCTATCATCAACTGTGTTGGCGGAACAAACGGCGACATCCCAACTGAGATGACAATCTCTGATGTGGATGACGTATTTACAGTTCTGCAAAACAATAGCGGTGAATATATCACCAACATCGTGGAAGCGGAATTACGTTTTGGAACATCACCAATCGGCGATGCATATGGTTGTATGTTAACGACTAGGATGATTCCTACGCTCTATAATATGACTGGATTCATTAAGAAATTCCAATATCCGAATATCTCTCAAACTTTGAGCGTAGAGATAGGCGGAGCGAATAACGTTCGTTTCTTTGCTTCTGAGCAAGGGTCTGTCAGTCCAAATGCTTCAATGCTTGGGAATGATATTGCCAACTGCTTCGTGAGTGCTAAAGAGGCTTACAAAGTTGTGTGGCAAGCAGGGGGTAAAGCACGCTTTATCTACCTACCGCCAGGGTACAATAATGATCCATGTATGTTGAGACATACAGCAGGTTGCTCGTTCTATCAAGGACAGTGCATCACTAACGATCTTTGGATTCAAAACCTACGCTCAACAGGAATCTAAGGAGGATAAATAAATGTTACCATTTTCTTTTATTGGGTCTTGGTCTTACACCAACCCAGCAACTCCAGTTGCAGTTAATATCCCTATGACAGCAAAACCTGACTGGTTTTTCGTTAAGGATACTACAAACTGGGGCGCACAAAGCACAGCTGCTAATCCGATTTATGCGGAATGGTTCAGTGCTACCATGGCACAAGGTTCATACCTCGCTTTAGGACAACCAAGCTCTACAGGAGCTGGAGTCACCACATATGCTTCTCAAGGCACATCGGGCGGCTTTACATTCATTGATCAAACTAATCCTCCAACTTTCACAAAAGTTGCGGTTACGACAGTCAATGGAACCACGTTTGTTGTTGCGACGGCAAATACAACAGGAATTAATGTCGGCGACTTTGTTCGTCTTATCAACGTTGTTGGCGCTCAACAAATCAGCGGATCAAACCTCTATCAAGTAACAGCTGTATCAGCTGGCGTAAGCATTACTTTAGGGTTTGCTGCTTCTGCTGCTTCTGCTGGATTAGTTGTTGCAAACGGAACAACCGGGTTCTACCAAAAGGTTTATCCTGGCTTCTTCCTACCTAATACATTGCCTGTTGCTTACATCACGCAAGCAACTCAAGCAGTGGTCTATTTCTTTAGACAAAATCCATACACACCAGGGGAACTTGTAGATTTCCAAATCCCGACACCTTACGGAATGACTCAATTGAGCAACCTGACAGGAAAGTCTGGAAGCGGCCCATTTTCAAGTAATCCATCAGGAGCAGCTAGGGTATTAAGTGTTGTTAATTCCGCAACTGTCTCGTCGATCACTATCGACGTAGACACAACCGGCTTTACAGCATTCCAATTCCCAACGTCGGCAGCTTTTGCCGGTGGAGCTTCTCCAGCTGTGTGTATGCCTGCCGGATCAGGTGTTGTGCCTCTTAACGGAAGTGCAACAATCCCTGCATCGCCTCCAGGAACAAACCTTGCTGACGCATTCGATAACAGATCGCAATACGTCATGAACATCGGTTTATCTGCTGTAGGAGTCGCGAATGCGAACATGCAAGTGTTTGCGTTCAAGGCTGATTTCGTCAATGGAATCACCAACGCTTAATAAAACTGAGGGGAGGGATAGCTCTCCTCTCTTCCAATTAAATAAAGGATTTAGATTCATGGAAGTCAGAGAATTAAATAAAAAAGCACGCAATACAATGCCTCCTGCCGAGCGCGATGAGCTTGTTAAAAAGATGCGTAAAGAAGACGATAAAATCCGAACCGGCATGTTTGAATTTCTAGATGCTCAAGGTGGATGGTTTGAATTTGCCTATAGAAAATATCCAGGCGAACCGATTCAGATGATCAAGTTGATTCACGGTGAGATATGCGATTTGCCCATGGGTATCATCAAGCATCTGAACAACACGAAAAAAAAAGTTCGCCGCTATAGCATGGAATTGCCAGCAGCAGGACAAAGGACTCCTCGTATTTATGAGGTTGTCTCTAGGCTCAGATTCACTCCAACAGATGTGTTATGACAGCGCCCTATAATTCAAATTATGGGCCTCCTTTTGGTGCGGACTTTATTCCTAACCTGCAATACATAACTAATATCACTCAATCCAATCCTGGAGTGGTCACTTTTACGACTGATACAAATTTTACCATTGCGGAGTGGATTAGTTTTCGTATCCCTCCGGCCAATGGGATGATTCAGTTAAATAATCAAAAAGCACAAATAATTTCAATCAACGGAAACATAGTAACAATAGCTATAGACACTAGCAATTTTTATCCCTTTATATCTGTAGAAGACCCTCAAATTCCTTGTGTTGCCGTGCCAGCAGGCTCTGGAATAATACAAGGAACCACGACGGTCACATTAGAAGATGCATTTGATAATAGGCCGGTTTTATGACAGTCACATTTGTCCCCACATATCCTCTATTTCCGACTCTAGCCGATGCGATAACTAAGATTAGAAAACTGACAGGTTCTAGCAATGCTTTTCAGGTAACGGATGCATATATAGTAAAACAAATGCATAGCTTCTATGCCTATGATTTGCCGGCTAAATTCAGATCGTTAAAGCTAAAAGATATTTATACCTTTACAACCAATGTCGGTCAGGATGTCTATCCTTTTAATAGCGAGCTTTACATTACTGTAAATAATCCCTGCTATTGCGCTAAGAGGGAGATAAAACTTTTTCATGATCCTTGGCAATTCTATGGAGTAAATTATAATTGGCAGCAATATACAAACTTTGCTTCTGGAGATGGAACAACGGGGCCGTACAGCGGCTTTACAACAGCCGCACCTTTGATAGCGAGCGTCAATAATGATCCAGGAACTCTGACTAATCGGAACCTTTTTTTTCCTCAAGGAAGAGTTCAAAACGTCCTCATCACAGCAAATGTTATCGGGCCTAATGGTATTGGCCAAACTCAGAATGTCACGGACGATGGACAGGGTAATTTAATTCAGATTTTCCAGACATCGAATAATGGTAATCAAGAATATGGATGGACGTACTATCGGCAGTATGCTTCGTCAACACCAACTATCCCAGGAAATGCAACGATTAATTATCAAACTGGAGAAATTACTGGTCTTGTTTTTGCTGAAGCTATTCCTGATGGAACACCGATTCAGATTCAATATAATCCTAAGCAGTTTTCTATTCCTCTTGCGATCATGTTCTATCAGGACCAGTTCACACTTTCACCAGTGCCAGATGCTGGTTATACCGTAGAATTGACTTGTTATCGTCAGCCTATTCAAGCTCTCATAGCGTCTGACATGGCAGGCAATCCTGAACTATCCGAATGGTGGGAAATTCTATCAGTAGGAGCCTCAAAGAAGATATTCGAGGAAAGGCTGGATTCTGATGGTGTGCTTTTCATTGATAAGATGCTGAAAGAGCGCTACGACATAATCGAAACGCGTACCTATGCGCAAATAGGACAAGAAAGGATCTCAACACTTTATACCGATCAACTCACTTACAACTATGGTTCTAGTGGATCGGGAACATCATTTGGTTCTCTATGAAAAAGAAGCAAAATAGAAGTCAGCCACAGAAGATACCAAATATTAATAAAAAGAAAAAACTTAAATCATTGCCAAACAAGCCTATTCCTCTTGGAGGAGGGCCATTTGTTGGGCGCCATACAACAGGGTAGATTATTTTATGGCTGTCATTAAAGGAAAAGAAAAGAAGTTAAAAAAACCTCTTTCTCCTGCGAAAGCTAAATTGAGCAAAGAGTCGAAAAAGAAATTACGCAGACCACAAGATTGTCAGCCAATAGCAACTGTTTGCGTTAGCTAGGAGTTTAAATGCCAATTCCAACATATACGCCAGGATATCCACCGGATGGTGCGTCTTTAGGGCAAACAAAGATTACGATACGAAACAACCTTGATGGGACTTTCCAAACTCTAGGTATTGATCACATCAATAATAATGGTCAGCCAGGTTCTCAGCCGGCAGGTTATCATACGATTATACATCAAGTTCCTCAAGCAGCTGTCACGACCGTAACGGGATATAATCAGGTTTTTTCAGGTGTTCCTGGGACTTTGACTGTTAATGCCACGACTACACCAGCTATACCATCCAACGGAGATCAACAACTCTATTCTCTTACCGGTGGTGGAGTTCTTTCTCAATTGACTGGGTATAGCGCAGCTAACAACGGCTATTGTTGGGCTGGAGGAATTCTTTTCCAATGGGGGGTAACCACTCCCTCTACAGGAAATATAAACGTAACTTTCCCTGTTGCATTCCCTAATAATATTTTTAATGTTCAAGCTACTCCTTTAAGAGCCCTAGGAACCTTCACAACAAATTTTTCAGTCACTAGCGTAGTGAAAAGCGGCTTTACAATCAATAATGCCAACAGTTCATCAACGTCACTTGCCTACTATTGGTTGGCTATAGGTAATTAAATGACTGGATTTCATCAGGTTTTAATTGGCGGATATCCAAGCGGCGGTCTTACTCAAGATAGGAAACCTGCCCTTTTAGCTAATGAAGCTTTTTCCGATCTTGAAAATGCCTATGTTTTCCGTGAAAGAACTAAGAAAAGAGATGGCGAAGTCCCCATGGGGCGCTTGTCTAGAATTTTTTCATCTATTTCAATTGGAGACAGTTCAGCTTCTCCTTGGACTTTCAATCTTTATACCGCTCTTTCCATAACTCCTGAAGCTAACGCAGAGATTGCTCCAGGAAGCGTTACTATCACGATTGCGACTCTATCCACTCCTTTCATCGATCAAGGCAATGGAACGCTTACAAATGCGACTGCTGGCAATTCAGGAATTATTAACTACATGACTGGTTCCGTGACTTTAACCACGACGGTAGGTGCTGGACATGCAACTACAGTGTCTCTGACTTATTATCCGGCTTTACCTGTCATGGGAATCTTGAAGAGGGATGTCGCAACTTTTGGTATTGATGCTACCGTTTTTTTCGATACTAAATATGCCTATCAATATATCAACGGGTTTCAAGAATTAGCTCCTGGAACTACATGGACTGGAACAAACACTGACTTCTTTTGGGCTGCAAATTATCAAGGGGCTACTCCCGATTTAAGGTATTTTTTTGTCACGAACAATAATATCGACATAGCTTTAACAACCTACGATCCAATAAGATATTATAATAATTCTACCTGGACAAATCTTCAACCGCTTCTTACGGCCACTATTACTCTTTGGCAAGCTTTAATTTTAATACCTTATTATGGCCGTCTTTTAGCTCTAAATACATGGGAGGGCGCCACAGCCTCTACTTACACAGGCGCAACTAATTTCTTTGCTAGGTGCCGTTTCAGTCAAATAGGAGATCCTACAGATCAGACTAATGGTTGGCGCTCAGATGTTTTTGGAAGAGGCGGTTTCATTGACGCTCCAACAAATGAAGCTATAGTAAGCGCAGCTTTCTTTAGAAATATTTTAATCGTCTTCTTTGAATACTCCACATGGCAACTTAGATATATCGGTGAATATGGAATACCTTTCATCTGGGAGCGTATTTCTTCCGATTTTGGAGCTGTTAGTCCTTATAGCCCTATTGTTTTTGATCAAGGCGTCATGGCGGTAAGCGATAGGGGAATCATTCAGGCGGCAGCAAATGGGGTTACCAGACTAGATGAACAAATTCCCGAACAAGTCTTTAGCTTTGAGATTCAAAATAGCGCTCCTAATTTTGTTCACGGTGTCAGAGATTTTGAGAAAGAGCTCGTCTATTGGAATTATTTAGATACTTCTAACGCCTCAACAACTCAGACATATCCCAATACAGTTCTCCTATTCAACTATCGAAACAACACGTGGGCAAAATTCAGAGACACTATCACTTGCTTTGGAACCTCACAATTCCAATTCGGGATTACTTGGGACAGTTTAACAACTCTCTGGGAAAGCAACGTCACTTGGGATAACGTCGATGATCAGCAATATGTTGACTATGTGACTGCCGGAACTCAGCAAGGCTTCATCAACATCTATCAGAACCCAGATGCTGAAACCCCCTTTGGATCTCCAACGCTTTATGCCAATACCATGGCGATTACCGCTGTTAACTTTGCTACAGATCCTAATCAAATCACCATCCCAAAACATAATTTAGCAAATAGTGAAATTATTTATATTGAGGGAGCAATCTGGCTTGGCACTGATCCCGGTTTAAATAATATGATTTACAATGTCACCGTTGTCGATGCAAACACGATTACTTTAGCAACATGGGACTTTCTCTCTCAAAGCTATGATGCTGTTGATATCACTTCTACGGCGGTTTATTTAGGCGGTGGACGTATAACCCTCCTTCCGAAGATGAACATACAGGGCAAGGACTTTAATCCATTCCAGGGGGCAGGAAAGCAGTTTAAAATATCCTTCATCGACTTCCAGATGGACGCAAATCTGCTTTCACCTGCTATTGCAGCTACAACGATACAGCTCTTTGTAAACTCTTATTTAGGAGAGCAAGCAAATCTAATTAACACAAATCAAGAGCTTATCAATTCATCCCAAGCCTGTGGTTTTATCACAAACGCAACTAAATCGAACCCTTGTCAAATCACGAGTCCCGATCATAGCCTTATCCCTGGAACGCTGATTTATATTGCCAATGTTCAGGGCATGACTCAATTGAATGCAGCGATTTACTCAATCACCGTTGTAGATGCAAATAATTTTACTTTGGACGGTATAGATTCAACTGGTTTTACAACCTATGTCAAAGGTGGCATCTGGAACACCTCTTCAGTCAATGGCCAAACTTATATCCCAGGCTCGGAATATGCATGGTATCGGTTCTATAGCACTCAATTTGGGCAATATCTTCGCATTGGCTTGACTTATGATGATAATCTTATGAATCAATTAGCTACTCACCAAAGCCCTATGGAGTTGAACGCTATGAACATTTGGTTCCGCGAAGGCGGCCGTTTAATCAATTAATGCACATATATAAACATATTTGAACACTATTATAAACACATGAGAAACAGAGATAAAACCATGACTTATGAACAAATCCACAGTGTCTTAAGAAGAAGAGAAAGTATATATATGTATTATCTTATTAGAAGGCTGTGGAAAACATCATGACTTCCTCAAGCAATAATCCCCTAAATACAAATCAACTCCCTGTATCGCTAGATGTAAATCCTGAAGATGAAGGCTTTGAAAATATTTTATTACTCTATCTTCGTAGAGTAGCTAATGCCGTAAATACTAAAGAAAGTGGTCTTTTCCTTTTGCAAGAGAATGCCAACTTCGAGCAATGGTTTCAAAATGGAAACCCCCAACAAAATAGAAACGCTTATAGAATCACTGCCGATTTAGTCATGCTCAATGGGGGAAATATCCCAGCCGGAACAACTAATATAGCTCTCTCAACCTCAACACAACCCATGAAAATTATGGGCTATCTATATCCAGTTCAAGGATTTGGTGGAGCAGTTGATACCAGTGGCCTTTCTTATTTCTTAAATGATCCTGACATTTACGTCAGATATAATAACTCGACAAATACAATTATTATTCAAAACAATTCGGGTAACGCTCTGACCTGGTGCGTATGGGTTATGGAGTACTTAAAAAATTAATTAGGTGTATCATGCCAAGTTTCAGCGATTGGCTCTTCGGGGGCAATGATAAGATAACAAAACTACCAACGGGCAACAAGCAGCAGCAGGGTTTGCATAATAATATCCTACAGCAAGCCATGGGAATGGCGGGATCTGGTGGAGGTTACGATCTTGCACAGCAATATTTTAATAGCCTTCTTGGCCCCAATCAGCAACAAGCTTTCGATCAGTTCTCGCAGCCATATATGCAGCAGTTCAATGAGCAAACTCTGCCGCAGATAGCGGAAAGATTTGCCGGTGGAGGAGCTTTATCTTCAAGTGGTTTTGGTCAAGCTTTAGGGGGAGCAGCCTCCGGACTTCAAGCACAATTAGCTCAGATTTTTTCTCAACTTCAGGGTCAGGCTGCCGGTCAGCAATATAATCAGTATAATCAATTATCTCAGACGGGTTTGAACTATCAGCCTTTTGCCTATAACAAGCAGCAAGGTTCAGCGGGCTTATTAGCTCCTCTTTTAGGAGGAATTGGGACGGCTATGGGAGGCCCAATAGGTACAGCAATAGGCAGTGGCATTGGGGGAGGAATTTCAAATCTGTTTAAAGGGTTTGGCGGGGGCGGAGGAATAAGCTAATGGTTCAAATGTTTGAAACGAGTAATCCGCACGGTAGACTTGCTGAACAATTAGGATTGAATTTAGGACAAGGGATTGGTAATGGTTTAAATACCTTCTTTGCTAATAGAAGCCTTGATAGCGTCATGCAGGATAAA
>Ga0182030_10006726_pt1 | contig 24181 bp, 17 predicted proteins | sample 812S3MmetaG_FD_121299 | JGI IMG/M metagenome (GOLD analysis project Ga0182030, IMG submission 121299) | Permafrost microbial communities from Stordalen Mire, Sweden - 812S3M metaG (Illumina Assembly) | ecosystem: Environmental > Terrestrial > Soil > Wetlands > Permafrost | place: Sweden...
ATCATGTCGATCTCGCTGCGCACGCCGAACTCCGGCAGGTAGATGCCCGGCTCGACCGAGAAGCAGGTGTGGGGCAGCAGGAGGCGCTCGTCGTGGGTTTCCAGATTGTCAAGGTGCGCGCCCGCTCCGTGGATCTCCTGGCCGATATTGTGGCCGGTGCGATGGGTGAAAAACTCGCCGAAGCCGGCCCCGCGGATCACATCGCGCGCCGCGTCGTCGGCCTCGAAGCCGCGAATCTCTCTTCCCGCCGCGAAGGCGCTCTCGACGGCATGGATGGCCGCATCGCGGGCGTTGACGACCGTCTGGAAGACCAGTTGTTCGCGCTCCGTCGGCTCGCGGCCCACGACCCCGGTCCAGGTAATGTCGTAGTAGATGCTGTCGGCCTTTTCCACCCGCGCCCAGATGTCGATGAGCAGAAAATCACCCTCTTTGATCGGTGCCGAGCGCTCGGCCGTGGGCTCATAGTGCGAGTCGGAGCAGTTGGCGTTGACGCTGACGTTGGGGCCGTCGTCCCAGACCAACCCCTCGCGGCGCATGGCCTCCGAGAGCCATTGCCGGTGATCGAATTCCGAAACTTCGCCCGCGCAGCCAGCGCCCGGCCGCAGGCGGCGGCCAATCTCTTTCCAGCCCTCGGCGAGAATCGCGTCGATGGCCCGCTGCGCGACGGCGTGCGTTGCCATCTGCTCTTCGCTGAGCACCGCTTCAAACTGGGCGACCAGATCGGCGGAGCTGACAATCTGCTTGCCCAACCCGCGCAGGAACTCGACCGTCCCGGCGTCCACCATCGACACGTACATGATGGCGTTGTTGGGCGAGTACTGCATGGCCACGGTGCGCGCCCCGGCCAGCATCAATTCCAGCCCCAGGGCCAACTCCTGCCAGCTCGAATACTGCGCCTTCGAGCCGGCGAGCGCGTCCAGCCGGCCCTGCTCGATGCGATGCACCAGCTTGCGCGGCTCGCCTTCGGCGGGCACAAAGTAATACCAGCGCCGCGTGATATGGGCCTTTTCGTCCAAGCCCAGCAAGTGTGCGGCGATGGGGTCGCGGTGGTGATGGTCGTAAAACAGCCAGCCGTCAAACCCGGCCTCGCGGAGAGCCAGTTGAATCGCTTCGAGGTTCATACCGGCCATGATAACGCGCAGGGGTCGGCCGCAGGAGAGGAGCAGGGCACTTCGCATTCGCAGCCGGACAGAAAGCACAGGCCATCCGGGCCGCTGAAAGACAGACTCACCGCACGCAAAAAGGCGCAGCCGAAGCCGCGCCCTTTTGAAAGTACCGGAGTGCCTGGATAGCGGTTTCGGCAGAACCAGCAAACCCGCCTTCGCCGCCTCATCCCCGTAATCGTTGTTCGGTTCTCTTCCTACGGAAGCATTTTTCCCGTCTGCACAAAGCGGTTGTGCCAGCTCAGCGACTCGGGCAGGATGTGAGGCGTATGCTTGCCGGGCGAAGTCTGCTCGGCCCGGTTGTAATAATCGAGGAGCAGAGATTTGTAGTCGGCATTGGCGCAGTTTTCTATGATCAGGCGCGCGCGCCGGCGGGGCGAGAGTCCGCGCAGATCGGCCAGCCCGTTTTCGGTGACAATGACCTGCACATCGTGCTCGGTGTGGTCCACGTGCGACACCATGGGAACGATGGTCGAGATGTCTCCCTTTTTGGCCGACGACGGCGCCATGAAGATCGACAGATAGCCGTTGCGGGCAAAGTCGCCGGAGCCGCCGATTCCGTTCTGCATGCGCGATCCCATGATATGCGTCGAGTTGACGTTGCCATAGATGTCGGCTTCGATCATGCCGTTCATGGCGATGACGCCCAGGCGGCGAATGATGCCCGGGTGGTTGGAGATCTCCTGCGCGCGCAGGACGATGCTCTTGCGGTAGTCGGCCATATGGGCATTGATTTCGTCCATCATGTCGGGACTGAGCGAAAAGGCCGTGGCCGAGGCCACAGTCAGCTTGCCCGATTTCAGCAGGCGAATCATGCCGTCCTGAATCACTTCCGTGTAGGAAGTCAGCCCTTCGAATTTACCTTCCTCCAGCCCGAACAGGACCGCGTTGGCAATGTTTCCCACGCCCGATTGCAGGGGGAGCAGATTGGCGGGCAAACGGCCCTTCTTCACCTCCCAGCCGAGGAATTCCAGGATGTTGCCGGCAATGCGGCGGGAAGCTTCGTCGGGATCCTTGAAGGCGCTGTTGCGATCCGGAGCATCGGTGATGACGACGGCCGCGACCTTCTTCGGATCGACGCAAAGATAGGGCGAGCCAATGCGCTGGCCGGGCTGCTCGAGGGGAATCGGTTCGCGATTCGGAGGTGTTTTCAGGCCACCGTAAATGTCGTGCATCCCCTCCAGGTGAAGCGATTGCCAGGAGTTGACCTCGAGAATCACGCGGTCGGCCTGGTCGAGCCAGGTCTGGTTGTTGCCTACCGAGGTGCTCGGCACCAGGCGTCCATCCTCCAGAATCGCCGTCACTTCCACCACCGCGATGTCGAGCTTGCCGAGAAAGCCGTATTGCACCAGCTGGGCGACGTGGCTGAGGTGAATGTCCAGGTACTCGGTTTCGCCGGCATTGATCCGCTTGCGGACGTCCGCATCGGACTGATAGGGAAGGCGCAGGCTCATGCCTCCGGCCTTGGCCAGCGCTCCATCCAGTTCAGGACCGGTGGAGGCACCGGTAAAGACGCCGATCTGGAACTTCTCTCCGCGCGCATGGGCTTCGTTCATGCGGCGGGCAAGCTCGGTTGGAACGGCCTTGGGGTAACCGGATCCGGTGAATCCACTGACCCCGACCTGGTCTCCGTGCTTGATCAGGGCCGCGGCTTCATCGGCGCTCATGATCTTCTGCGCCAGATAGGGATTCAAGACACGCGAAGTGGTTGAAGAAACAGCAATCGACATGCGGCAAACCTTCCCAAAAGCTAAAGTGAACAATCCAGTTTCACTTTAGTGAAGCTATCTTCCCCCGTCTGTGTGCCCGGTCACGGCGGAAGAAATGTCCCATAAGGTGAAAAGGCGCACTTCGAAGGAAACCCGTATGCCTGGCTATCGAAGACAAGAAGTAATGCCCGCAGTTTTCGGCAAAAAGGTGTGGCGCTTGCCGAACTTATGCGCGGACTAAACCCCACGCCGTTCGCCTCGAGCCCCGCCATTTACAGGTTCTAGAGCGCCGCCAGCGCCTCTGCCTGGCCGGCAAACAGCCCGGCGTACTTGGTGATGCCCACCATGGTGAAGACCTTGGTAAAGTGCGGCGATAGCCCGAATGCGAATACTTTCTGGCCGCAGTTTGATGCCTCGATCAGCATCTGGATCACCAGCGCAATACCGCTGGAGTTGATGTAATCCACCTTGCTGAAATCCAGCAGCACCAGCTTGACCGTCTCCTTGGGCAGCGCCTGGTAAGTGCCCAGAACGGCATCCTTCGAGGTGCTGGCTATGTCTCCCTCGAAGCGCAAAACAGAGACCGGGTGCCCGGCCGGGGAAGTTAGCTGTTCAACGCGCGCCTTGGTTTCACTCTGCACGATTCATTCCTCTCCGCCTTCTCTCGGGTTATTGCTCTTCTTTATTGAGACGGATGACCAGACGGACATAACTGCTCTTGCCCTCCGTGCCGGCTATCCACTCCACTTCGTCCACCAGCGCCTGGATCAGGAACATCCCCATCCCGCGCGGGCCCTCCTCGCCATGCATCTTGCGATCGATGTCCGGTTTTTGCGGCTGTTTTTGCATACCGCTGCCGTCATCGATGACCTTGATTTCCAGCGAGTCCTCGTCTGCCGACAGCACCACGCCCACGCTCAGCTTTTCGTTCAAACGATTGCCATGCTCGATAGCGTTGATGCAGGCCTCGGCCACGGCCGTCTTCAGGTCTTCAACGCGGTCTGGGCTGAAGCCCATCAGCCGGGCCACCGCGGCCGCGGTGCTCATGGCTACTTTCTCATACCCCATCCGCGAGGGCAGCCGGACATCGACCGTCGTGGACCGGGCCACCGTAGCGACCTTGGTGGACATTAACTCACTCATGCGGGCATCTCCGTCGGGCCTGCTCCCCGGCATAGCGCCAGGGCGGTCATGTCGTCCGCTTGCGGGCCGCCTGCGGAGAAATCCTCAAGCGCTGCCCACAATGCATCGAGAATAGCATCGGCTTTCGTGGCCGGGCACTGAGAAAATTCTTTCAGAAGCCGCTCGGGACCAAACTCCTCATCTCCCTTGAAGACCTCTGTCAGGCCATCGGTGTAAAACAAAAGCCGCGTCCCCGGTGTAAACCCGCTTCGCTCGCTAAAGTAGCGCATCCCCGGTAATAGACCCAGCGGCGTGCCCGCAGCCTCGAAAAGCCGCGGAGACGCTCCCGGCTGGAGCAGAAACCCCGGATTGTGTCCCGCGTTCACCACCTCGATCTCGCCCGCCTCCGGATGCAGCTTGAGGAAGATGGCCGTCACATAGCACCGCTGCGCCTCTTCGCCCTCGGCCCAGTGGTGCTGATTCATGCGCGTAGCCAGCTCATCCAGCGGCGGCCCGTCGGCGGCCATTGCCCGGAAGGCCGAGCGGAAACTGGTGGACATGATGGCCGAGGCCATCCCCTTGCCGGCCACGTCGGCCACCGCCATCAGCAGGCTGCCGTCCGGCTGGGCAACAATATCGAGATAGTCGCCGCCCACCTCATAACATGTAACGGAACGGAATCCCACCGAGTAGCCTGGAATGACGGGCAGCTTTTGCGGCAGCAGCGAGCGCTGAATGGCCCGGGCCGCATCCATATCCTGCTGAACGCGGGCAAACTCCAGGTTGCGCTTCTGGTTGCGGGCGTTTTCGAGAGCCACGGCCGCCTGCAACGCCAGCCCCTCGATAAAATCGACCTCGTAGAGCGTCAGATCGCGCCCCTCGGGAGGCGCCACCACCAGCTCCGTCATGCACCGGCCGGCGCGGTCTTCCAGTGGATAAGTCAATGCGCCCGCACTGCCGTTCTCGCCAGGAACTGGCGCGTCGCCGTAAGCCATCCCGGCCGATGGAAAGGCCGCCCCGGCCATCTCCAGCTCGCGCACCACGATGCGCATCACCTGCTCCAGCACCTCGTCCTCGCGGGTCGTCGAGTGAACCTGCCGCGAGGCCTCCAGCAGCGCCTGCAAGCGCGCCACCTGCTGCTGCAAATCGATCGTTTCGCCATTGCCGGGAAGCGGAGTTTCAACCGCCATCGCGTCTTGCCCTCCGTGGGATTCCACTCTAACATGGCCTTGTTCCTTCTGGCGCACCGTCATAGCTTTCGCAGCCGCCGTCCCTGGCGCGCATCCGTTTTGGATCGCATCCATTTTGCAGCGCATCCATTTTGCCGATGCGCGCCAGCCAAGACTGCAACAGCGTCGAATCTTCCGTGGGGAAGCCGTAATTTTACAGGCTTGTAACATCCGGCCAGGACAACGGCCTGACTCGATGAATTTTTCAACTTCCGCTGCCGGCGCGAACGGATTGTATTGCCAGCGCGCTGCGAAACGGAATAACTTTGTGACATGCACAAGATGAATTCCAGCAGAGTTTTCGCGACCCTGATCGCTGTCTGCGCCCTGGCGTGGGGAAGCTGCGCCGCGCAACAGCAAGCCGCGCTGCCGGAGGTGACCATCGCGCCCCGGTCGAGCGCCGCTGTGAGCGCGCAGATCATTGACCCGGCCCAGGAGCCAGCCCTGTCGCAGGCGGAGAAATGGCAGCTCATCCGCCAGAGGATCAAGTACGTCTTTGTGCTCTTTCAGGAGAACCGCTCCTTCGACTTTTACTTCGGCACCTATCCCGGAGCGGACGGAATCTACGCCGGACCGGACGGGCCGTACAAGAATGGTCAGGTGCCGGGATTCACGCAACTGATCGTGAACACCGACGGAACCCTCGGAACGGTAACTCCCTTCCGGATTCCCGCCACGGTGAAGGATGCCGATGGCAAAACCGTGCCGCTGTATCCGGCCGACATCGCCTCGGTGGATCATTCCCATGCGGGCATTGCGCGCAAGATCGCGCTGGACGCAAACGGGGTGGCGCAGAACTCCGACTACGCGCTGACCGAAGAGGGCGTGAAGCTGGTGGACGGCGTGCCTTCGATGGCTCCGACGCTCGAGCGCAAGCAATTTGGCGAGCTGGTGATGAGCCACGTGGACTGCGACACCGCGCCGATCCTGTGGCGCTACGCGGACCGCTTTACGCTCTTCGATCACTTCATGGACACCATCATCGGGCCGTCCACGCCCAACGCCATCGCCATGATCGCCGGCCAGGGCGGCGAGACGCAGTGGATGCTGCATCCGGGCGAGGCGGCCTCCGGCGGCCAGGGCAAGGGAGCGGTGGTGCCCGTGGTCTCCGACCCGCAGCCTTATTGGGGTTCGCCGCTGGACACCGCCAACCGGGTGAACCAGCCGCAAGCCGTGAAGCCCTTCGGGGGCGTCTCGAAGAACCTGACCTTCGCCAGCCTGCCGCTCTCCTTCATGGGCAGCGCGATCCAGCAAACCACGGCGGCCGACTACGATCCGGCCTTCGATCTGCCCGACGTGCAGCAGGACATCGAGAAGATTGCGGGCCACGGAGTGAAGGCCATCCACTGGGCCTGGTATCAGCAGGGATATGACCACGAGATCAACGATCCCTCCTGGAAGGCCTCGCATGAAGGCTACATTGCGCACCACAACGCGCCGCAGTACTTCGGCTACGTGGCCAACAACCCGCAGGCCAGCACCCATCTGCATGGGCTGAGCGAGTTCTTCGACGCAATTGCAAAGCGGCAGCTTCCTTCCTCCGGCGTCTTCTATGTGCGCGGTGGCTACGGCAATCTGCACAACTGGAAGCCCGAGGACCCCAACCCCAAACTGATGGAGGTTTTCGCCGGCAACGACGATCACCCCGGCTACTCCGACACGCAGATCAGCGAAGGGCTGCTGGCCGAGGAGATCAACGCCATCGCCGAGAGCCCTTACTGGAACCAGAGCGCCATCCTCATCGCCTACGACGAGTCGGACGGGGAGTACGACCACGCCCAGCCGCGCATCCGCTCGCACGACGCGAACGGGCTTCCACTCGAACAGGGGCCGCGCATTCCGGCGATCCTGATCTCGCCTTACGCCGTGGCGCACGGCGTTTCGCACGCGCCGGCCGAGCACAGTTCGATCATCAAATTCGTGGACAATCTGTTCGACCTCATTCCGCTCGCCGACCTGCCCGATGAGCTGCGCGCGCGGCAGATTGGCGCGGATCAATTCGGCCAGCCGAATCTGGGCCCGGCCGACGATCTGGTGCCGGATGTGGGCGATATGAGCTCGGCCTTCGATGTGCTGCGCTTGCAAGGAAAGCGCCCGCCGCTGAGCGCCGCCTACGCGACGATTTCTCCGGCGGAGATTACCCGCTTCCCGCAGGACGGCGGCCAGGGCTGCCGGGTACTGGAAATCACGCCCACCGACAGCAAACTTCCCAACCCCGTGCCAGCAGACTTCAATCCCCGGCCCGATACGACGCCAGGCATTCCCACGGCCGGCGACTGGACGCCGTGAGAAATTGCCGCCTCAGGCGAGGTTTTCGAAACCAGGCGTCCGCTGGAAGGGCAAGAGTTTTTGTGTGAGGGATATAGATTTCCGCTGAAAAAGCGCGGGCGTCCATGGGAAGGGTACGGGCTTCAGCCCGTACATCGAGTCAGCAAGAGAGGACGGGCTTCAGCCCCCGAGGGAAGATTTGCAATACCGCAAGAACTTTTTCAAGCGCCACTGCCAGCAATTCTGCACGGCGCTGACAGCGCTGGCGCTGGCATTTCCCGTTTGCGGTTTCGCCCAAGCCGCCGATTCTTCTTTAACCTTGGCCCGTGTCCGCGCGGCGGGCGTGCTCCGCTGCGGCATCGACATCGAGGAGGCCGAGTATTCCACCTCCGACGATCATGGCGATCGCGAAGCCTTTGACGCCGACCTCTGCCGCGCGGTCGCGGTTGCGGTGCTGGGAAAAAACGCGCGCGTTGATGGGACGCGCTATCCTGACGACCGCACCAGCATGAGCGGCCTCGGCGAGGGCCGGGTGGAGATGGTGGCCTCGCTCACCGACGACTTCACGCACGCAGCGGGGACGCATCTCGCCTTCACGCGGCCGGTGCTCTGGGACGGCGTGGGATTTCTCGTGCCGGCGTCGAGCACGGTCACGCGGGCGCGGCAGTTGAGCGGAAAGAAAATCTGTTTTCTGGCCGAAACCGCCGTGGAAGAGAGTGTGCGCGCCTGGTTTGCCCGCGAGCATCTGAACTTTGTGCCCTTTCCTTTTCAGGAAGAAGGCGAGATGGAGGCGGCCTTCGCCACCGGCAACTGCACCGCCCTGGCCGGCGACCGGACGCGCCTGGCTCAGACGCGCGCCGCTTTGGCCCACCACGGACACCGGACGCGGCTGCTGCCGGAGAGCATTTCGAAAGACCCGCTGGCGGCCGCGGTGCGCGGGGACGATCCCCAGTGGGCGGCGATTGTGAACTGGGTGATGGAGGCGCTGATTCAGGCCGAAGAAAGCGGCGTAACGCAAGCCAACATGCAATCGATGCGCAGGCGCGCCGCAGTGGCTCAGGGCGGCGATCCAGAGCTGCGTTTCTTCTTCGGCGCCTCGCACCAGATTGGCCCTGCGCTGGGGCTCGATAACGATTGGGCAGCCCGCCTGATTGCGGCCACGGGAGACTATGGCGAAATCTACGAACGCGATCTGGGCAGCGGATCGCCCCTGCAACTGCCGCGCGGCGAAAACAATCTTCGGCTCCGAGGAGGCGCGATCACGGCATTGCCCTTCAAGTAGCGTAATGCGCGGTTTTTCGCGCAATCTGCCGCTTTTTTCCGGAAAATCCGGCGACTGTAGCAAAACCAGAGTAGCTGTACCCAGAGGCTATAGCTCAAAGTGGCTTTTTCCTCGAGAAAAAGCCACCTCGCACACGTTCCGCGAGGGCACGTTTACTCTGGTTTTGCTCTAAAACGGCGTCATCGGGCCTCCGTTGCCGGTCCGCCTGCACGAACACTCTTCGCCCATAGCCTGACCGGCAGCGGAATGCGAAGATAACAACAAGGCTCCCGCCTGCACATTCGCTCCGGGCGCGCACTCTCCAGGAGAAATTCCCGATGCGCCGTGTCGCGCTCATCTACAATCCGGCTTCCGGCCAGTATTCCACCAGCCGTCGCGCCGCCATCGACCAGGCGCTCGCCGTGCTCCGCGGCGCGGGCGTTGAAGCCGAGGCGCTGGAGACTCTCGCTCCGGGCAGCGCCAGCGTGCTGGCCGAGGAGGCCGTGCGCCGGGGCTGCGACGCGGTTCTCGCTTGCGGCGGAGATGGCACCGTCCATGAAGTGCTGCAGAGTCTGGTCGGCACCGATGTGGCCTTGGGCGTCGTGCCGCTGGGCACGGCCAACGCGCTGGCCGCGAATCTGGGCCTGAACGCTTCTCCCGCAAAGGTAATCCGCAAACTGCTGACCGCCGATCCGGTCCGCGTCTCCGTAGGGCAAATCTCTTATCGGGACGCTGCCGGCGCAACCTGTTCCCGCTATTTCACCGTGGCCGCCGGGGTCGGAGCTGACGCCCTGTTTCTCTCCCGGCTCGACCCCAGCCTCAAACGGCGATTCGGCTATATTCTTTACCTGATCGAAGGCTTCCGCGTCTGGGCAACGCACTCCTTTCCGTTGTTTCAAGCGGCCTTTGTGGAGCGCGCCAGTTCCAAACCGCGCGTGGAGCAGATTTCGCAGCTTCTTGCCGTACGCATTCGCGACTTCGGCGGCGTGCTCCACAACCTGGCCCCCGGCGCCACGCTGCATAAGAACGGTCTGCGGTTGCTGGCCTTCAAAACCCGCAGCCGCCTGAGCTACTTCCGCTTTTTGATTGCGGTAATCCTCGGCCGCCAGACCTTCTCGCGCGAGATTGAACTGCTCGACGCCGTTTCGGTAGAGTGTCGTCCGGCGAATGGAGCCGCGCCGCGCGTCTTCGCCGAGGCCGATGGAGAGCTGCTGGGCCATCTGCCAGTGCGCATCGAGATTGTGCCCGACGCCGTCACCCTGTTGATTCCGCCCAGCGCCCAGCCCTGAAATTCAGGCGCGCAAACCACCGCGGCGAAACCTCGTCCGAACTGCGGGCCGGTTCTTGTACCCAATTGAGCAGACTCTCTTCTCGCGACGTGCAAGACTCGGATCGTTGCCGCCATCTGGAACAATCTGAGTGGAATGAGCGGCGCATGGGAACGACGGGAGAAATATATGCTGGGAATCATTTTGATCGTGGTTTTGATCCTTTTACTTATCGGTGCGCTTCCGACCTGGCCGCACAGCAGAAACTGGGGATACTATCCGACCGGTGGAATTGGACTTATCATCGTGATCCTTCTCATCCTGCTTCTTTTAGGCCTGATTTGAGCAACACGGCGAGCTCGATGATTGGAAGCCGCTATCTGAGGCTGGTGTGCGTGGCGGCATTTGCGTGCGTGCTGCTTCTGTCCAGCGGTCGCGCGTTTGCCTACTCCGTTCTGACGCACGAGGAAATCATCGACCTGGCGTGGACATCCGAGATTCGGCCTCTGCTGATCGAACGCTTTCCCGGCATCAGCGAAGATCAGATCAAGGAATCCCACGCCTACGCCTACGGAGGCTCGGTCATTCAGGATCTGGGCTACTACCCATTCGGCAACAAGGACTTCAGCAACCTGGCTCATTACGTCCGCACCGGGGACTTTGTTCAGGAGTTGCTGATTGAAAGCCAGGATCCCGACGAATATGCCTTTGCGCTGGGCGCGCTCTCGCACTATATCGCGGACGTTGATGGCCACCCAGCGGTCAACGAGGCGGTCGCCATCCATTACCCAAAGCTGCGAGCGAGATACGGTAAGTCCGTTCGCTATGCTCAGGACACCTCGGCGCATTTGAAGACGGAGTTCGGATTCGACACCTTGCAGGTCGCAAAGAATCGCTATGCGCCGCAGCAGTACCACGACTTCATAGGTTTCCAGGTCTCGAAACCACTGCTGGAACGGGTCTTCCTGGTGGTTTACGGGCTGGAGTTGAAGGACGTGCTGCCTCACGAAGACCTGACGGTTGGATCCTATCGTTTCTTTGCCAGCCGGATGATTCCACAGATGACCCAGGTGGCGCTCCAGATGCACAAGAAGGATCTGATGCGCGAGAAGCCGGACTTTGCCAAGCGTAAGTTCCTGTATCGCCTTTCCCGCGTCGATTATGAGAGGGAGTGGGGAAAGACTTATACCAAGCCGGGAATAGGCACGCGAATCTTATCCACGCTTCTGCGCATTGTGCCAAAGATAGGTCCGTTCAAAGGATTGGGGTTCAATAACCCGACCCCGCACACGGAGGATTTGTATATCAAGAGCGTCAATCAAACCACCGATGACTACCGCGTCCTGCTGGAAGAGGTGCGCGCCGGCACACTGACACTGCCCGACCGCGATCTCGATGACGGCAGCAGAACCGAACAAGGTGAATACTCGCTTGCGGACGCAACCTACGCAAGCCTTCTGGCCCGGCTGGCCGCGCATCACTTCGATAAGACCTCGGCCCGACTGCGCGATAACATTCTTGAGTTTTATGCAGTCCCTTCGCCGCCAGAAGTAAGCGGAAAAGACCGGGCCCGCCAGCTAGTGCTTTTGGCCGATCTGAGCCTGTTGAAAGCCGCGACGCCTTCGCCGGACGCCTCGGACAAGCCTTCCATCGTCAGGCCGTAACCGCAGAGAATCACAACTTCCCTCATACCGCTCGCCGTCCTCACTGTCCCTGCCTATTGCTCGCAGGGCCAGATGTGCGCCTTACCCGGTGCCCAACGCGGGCCGCGCCGGTCTGCGCCTCCACTCCAAACGTATAAACCAGAAAAAGTTCCGCAAAAAGTGCTACGAATCTTAATATAGTGCTACCATTTGGCGTGGAAATTCCTTTGCTTGCCGTTTTTTTTGAAAATCAATGCTTGTGGTTGTGCTTGTGCCCGTGAGGGTGTTCGAGGACATTGGCCGGAACGGTCATCACCAGACGCCCGTGATCGACGCCCTTCAGGCCGATCAGCAGGTCGGCAAACTGCTCCACCTGTGCCGATTTCCCATGCACGATCAGCACTTCCAGGCAGGAGTCGTGATCCAGGTGGGCGTGGCTGGTCGAAACCACCAACTCGTGGTTCGCGTGCTGCAACTCAGTCAATTTTTCGCTGATGCCGCTGGCGCGGTGGTCGTAAATGAGCGTGACTGTACCCACCACTGGCGCGGCTGGCGCGGCCGTCCGCTCGCTCACCAACCGGTCGCGAATCAGATCGCGAAAGGCCTCCGAACGGTTGGTATAGCCCCGCCGTTCGATCGAACGGTCAAACCGCTTGAGAAGGTCCGAATCGAGAGCAATGCCGATCCTGCTCAGAACGCCCATGTACACCCCCACAACAACGATCCGCTCGATAGACGAAGGTTCAGAGTAGCACGAATAATAGATTCATACTACTCCTGCGCTGGTTGCGTATTTCCCCGCCGGTTGATGATCGAAAATGACCGGGCCGCGCTTCGGAGGAAGGCGCGGCCCGGTCTTTTTCAGTTTTTGGAACAGCCCATTCGAGTTACGCCTTGGCTGTGGTCAATGCCCCCAGATCGGCGGCCAGTTTTTCGGTGGAGAAGGCTTCGATCAGATCGCCTTCCTTGATGTCATTGAACCCGGAGAGGCCAATGCCGCATTCCATGCCGTTGGTCACTTCCCTGGCGTCGTCCTTGAAGCGCTTGAGGGAGTTGACCTTGCCCTTGAAGACCTGCTCGGTGCCGCGCATCACCTTGATTTCCGCATCGCGGCGGATCGTCCCGTCCTGCACCCGGCAACCGGCGATGACGCCGATCTTCGGAATGCGGAAGACATTGAGGACTTCGGCGCGCCCCAGGTAGTTCTCCTTGAATGTGGGGTCGAGCAGCCCCAGCATGGCCAGGCGCATCTCGTCCTGCAACTCGTAGATGATGGAATGCAGGCGGATTTCCACGTTTTCCTGCTGCGCCAGCTCGGCCGCTTTGCGTTCCGGGCGGACGTTGAATCCGATGATGATGGCGTTCGAGGCCGCGGCCAGAAGGACGTCGCTCTCCGTAATGGAGCCGACGCCGCTGTGGATGGCCTTGACGCGCACCTTCTCTGTGGACATGCGCACCAGCGAATCGGCCAGTACTTCGACCGAGCCGGTCACATCGCCCTTGATGATGAGAGCCAGATCCTTCACGCCGGCCATGCGGATCTGTTCGGCAAGACCTTCCAGCGAAACGCGGGAGTTCTTGGCCAACTGAGCGTCTCTCTCCTTCATCTTGCGATACTGGGCAATCCCCTTGGCCTTGTCGCGGTCGGCCACGACCAGGAATGTGTCGCCGGAGTCGGGCATGGATTCCAGACCCAGCACTTCAACCGGGGTGGAGGGGCCAGCCTCTTCGATAGCGCGTCCGCGGTCGTCGAACATGGCCCGGACCTTGCCAAATGTGTTGCCGACGATGTAGCTGTCGTTGAGGCGGAGCGTTCCATCCTGCACCAGGACGGTGGCCACGGCGCCGCGGCCGCGGTCGAGCTTGGCTTCGAGCACCGAGCCCACGGCCTTGCGTCCGGGCGTGGCCTTGGGCGCCTTGATGTCCGAAACCAGGCAGATCATCTCCAGCAGCAGGTCGAGGTGAATGCGCTTCTTGGCGGAAACCTCGACGAAGACGGTGCCTTCGCCGGCCGCCGCCCACTCCTCGGGGATCAGGCCGCGGTCGGCAAGCTGCTTCTTGACCCGCTCGGGGTTGGCCTCGGGCTTGTCTATCTTGTTGACGGCCACGATGATCGGAACATCGGCGGCCTTGGCGTGGTCGATGGCTTCAAGGGTCTGCGGCATGACGCCGTCGTCGGCGGCGACGACGATCACCACAATGTCGGTGACCTTGGCTCCACGGGCTCTCATGCGGGTGAAGGCCTCGTGGCCAGGAGTGTCGAGGAAGACAATCTCGCGGCCCGATGCCGGAGAGCCTTCCTTGGAGAACTTTACCTTGTAGGCGCCGATGTGCTGAGTGATGCCGCCCGCCTCGCCAGCCGCCACGTCGGTTTCCCGGATGGCGTCCAGCAGCGAGGTCTTGCCGTGATCGACGTGGCCCATGACGGTCACCACGGGCGAACGGGGAACTTCGAGCTCGCCCGTGTTGTCGGCTTCGAGCACTTCTTCGATCGCCTCATTGGCGAGTTCTTCCTCATAGCTGATGACGGTGGCCGCAGCGCCGAACTTGGCCGCCACGTCCTTCACCATCTCGGCGTCCAGGGACTGGTTGACGGTCACGAAGACGCCGCTCATCAACAGGGTGGCGATCAGATCCTTGGCGCGCACTTCCAGCTTTTCGGCCAGGCTCTTGACGCTGATGCCCTCGGTCACTGTGATTTCGCGGGTGATGGGGAGGGGCTCACCGCCGTACCGCACCCCCCCGTAACGCGGGGGCGGCACAAAGCCCTTCATCGGGCCTTCCTTCGTCTTGGGGTACTGCGCACGACCGCCGCGGCCTCTGGCAGGTGCACGCTGCGGGCGCGGCGCCGCGCCGGTCGGGGCAGTCGCGCCACCGGGGCTGGGACGCGGAGCGCCGAAGCCGGGACGCGCTCCCGGCGCTCCAGTGCCGGCATAACCGCCCGGCGTGGTGCGCGTTGGGTGCTTGGGGCGCGGGCCGCCGGGGAATTGGCCGGGGGCGGCGCCGGGCGTGCGCTGAGCATAACTGCCAGGGCCGCCCGTGCGTCCGCGGTCGAAGATCGGCTGGCCGCGCCGGATACCGGCGGCGTTGCCGGTATTCGGCGCCGGAGGAGGCGGAGCAACCACGGGAGGCGCCTTGTAAACCGGACGGGGCCCGGTCTGCGGCATCACCACGCGGCGAGCGGGCAGTGCGGGAGTGGGCGATGCAATATGCGTATGCCCCTTCGCACGGTATATGGGCTGATGCTCGGGCGCAGCGGCAACCGTAGCCGTGGGCGCAAGGGAGGGAGCGGGAATTGCCGTTTCCTTTTGAGGTCCGGCTGGGGGCGCGGCGCTGACCGCTTCGCCAGCGGGCGGGGGAGCAACGACAGCCAGCTCCACGCCTTCGACTACCTGAACTGCCGCGGCAGGCGCCAGGGGAGCCGCAGCTGCCACCGTTGCCTCGCCCGGCGCAACAGCGGCGGCAGGAGTTGCAGCCGGGGGCGCGACGACAGGTGATTGAACCACGGTTGGCTCTTCTTCCGTACGCGGAAGGACTTCGCGAATCACCGGAGCCGCGGGCAGCTTGACCACCGCGGGCTGAGCGACAGCAACTGCCGGCCGCGGCGCGACGACGACAGATCCCGCAGGAGCCTTGGCGACCACCGGGTTGGCCGGCGGACGGCTGGCAATGGCCGGCTGAACCGGTGGAGTGGCGATGATGGGCGGCGCGGAGCGGGGCTGCGGAAAAATTCTGCGCGGCTCCGGGCGAGCGGGTGGCGCGGCTGGGGCCGCCGGAGCGGCAGGCCGAGCCGGCGACTGCACCACGGGCGCTGCCGGTGCCGCAGGACGACTGTAGCGCGCCTCTGTTTCCTGTTCCGCCTTCTTGGCCTGAATAGCCTTCAGCACATCGCCGGGCTTGGAGATGTGAGAGAGATCGATTTTGGGCGCAATGCCCTGCGAGGCGCGAGACGCCTGTGCGCCCGCCTGGCCCGCGGGCCGCAATCCACGCTCAAATTGAGCTCGCACCTTGTCTGCCTCATAGTCCTCCAGAGAACTGGAGTGGGTTTTGCCAGTGGCCAGGCCGAGCTCCGCCAATATGTCAAGAACTTGCCGGCTCTTGACTTCCATCTCGCGCGCGAGATCGTTGATTCGAACCTTACTCATCCGCCTCTTTTCAAGTTGTGCTACCCAAGCCTTTAGTCGCTCATAGCTACCTCATGGCATTGGCTGCTCGCAAAACTTCGATCATCCCCTGAATAGCCTCGGAAAACTCGGCGCATCTTACGCGCCGTCTCCTTTGGCCGCCTGCTCGTCCGATGTTGCACTTTCGGTTTCAATCTCTTCCAGCAGCGGCTCTTCCGCGCTTCGAGCATCCTGCTCAAACGCCTCAGCCCTGTCTTCCAAAGTCCCCACTTCCGCGTCGTCGGCCGGAGGAATGTCTTCCACCGCCGCCTCCGCGCCCGTACGGTACTCCAAATCTTCGTCCTCGGCAGCGTGGACGTTCTCTGCCTCGGTAAGGACCGAGGCGTCGTTTTCCGCTTCCGCCTCATCGTTGGCCAGAACCGCTTCGCGCTCTTCTTCGGTAGCGGCCGGTTCCGCAGTCTCCGCTTCGGGGCTCGCCGTTTCTGCGTTTTGAGGTGCGTGACCTTCCTCGCCCTCTTCAAAATGCCCGAAGTAGTGGCGAACGGCCACGCTGATGCGCTCCAGCGTCTTCTCGCCGATGCCGGGAATCTCTTCCAGCTGCTCGGGCGTCATGTCGGCCAGCGCCTCGACAGTGGTGATGCCCGCGGCGACCAGCTTTTGCAGAACGCCTTCGCCCAGCTCGCTCACCTGCTCGATGGGCGTCGAGGGACCGCCGGTGAGATCCTGCATCTGCTGCTCGACCTCCTGGCGCTTCTCCTCTTCGCTCTTGATGTCGATCTTCCAGCCCAGCAGCTTGGCCGCGAGGCGCACGTTCTGGCCCTTCTTGCCGATGGCCAGCGACAGCTGCGTATCGTCCACGATCACTTCGAGCTGCTTGTCGGTCAGGTCCGCAATCGAGACCCGGCTGACCTTGGCCGGCTGCAGCGCCTTCTCGGCGAAGGTGGTGATTTCGTCCGAGAATTCGATGATGTCGATCTTTTCACCGCGCAACTCGCGAATGATCGACTGCACCCTCATGCCCTTCATGCCCACGCAGGCGCCCACCGGGTCCACGTCCTTGTCACGGGACTGCACGGCAATTTTCGTCCGCTCGCCGGCCTCGCGGGCGATGGCGCGGATGGTCACCGTGTTGTCATAGATCTCCGGCACTTCGGACTGAAAGAGGTTGGAAACCAGCTCCGGCGCGGCGCGCGAGACGATCACCTGCGGCCCCTTGGCGGCGCGATCCACCTTGAGCAGAACCACGCGCACCCGCTCGCCGATGGAAAACTGCTCCAGCCGCGACTGTTCGCGCTTGGGGCAGCGCGCCTCGGCCTTGCCCAGGTCGTAGATCACGTCCTGACCTTCGATGCGCTTGACCGTCGCGTTCAGCACTTCCTTTTCGCGGTGGGCGTACTCGTTGAAGACCGTGTCGCGCTCGGCCTCGCGCACCTTCTGGAAGATGACCTGCTTGGCCAGTTGCGCGGCGATGCGGCCCAGCGGCGTGGTATCGCGGTAAAGCCGGATCTCGCTGCCCACTTCCACGCCCGGCGCCAGTCCGTTGGCCTCGGTGAGCGTGATCTGGTTCAGCGGGTCCTCGATCGGCTCTTCGTCGGCCACGACCGTTTTGTAGATGTAGGCCAAAATCTCGCCGGTCTCCTTGTTCAGCTCGCCACGCATATTCTCCTGGGTCTTGTAAAACTTGCGCGTAGCCAGAGCGATGGCCTCCTCGACGGCGCCCACAACGATGCCGGGGTCAATACCCTTTTCCTGACTCAAAAGCTCGATACTCTGATATAAAACGCTGGCCATACTTTCTTAGCTCCTAGCTACTAGCTTCTAACTTGTTCTTGCTGTCGCCTCGTTCCTCGCTTCAAGCGCTAAAAAGCTGGAAGAGAGGAGCTAGAGGCTGTCTTTCAAATCTCCGGCACCAGTTGCGCCTTCTCGATATTCTCGAGCGCAATCTCTACCGTGCTCACACCGGCCTTCCGGCTCTTGCTGTTCTGCTTGACCGCCGCCAGATCGAGCGTGATGCTCTCATCCGTTCCAGCCGCCGAGCCAGCCGCGAGCCTACCCTGCCAGTGCCGGTTATTGCGGATCGGCTCGAAGGTCTGCACCTTCACCAAATTCCCCGCAAACCGTTGAAAATCTTCGCGCTTGACCAACTTGCGGTCCAGCCCCGGCGAGCTGGTTTCGAGAGTGTACTCCGTGCCCGGAACCAGGTCTTCCACATCCAGCAAAACTCCGAAATCCCTGCTGAAAACCGCGCAATCCTCATGCGTGACGCCGGAAAACTGTTCCAGGCAGTCCAAGCTCAGCCCGCCTTCCTGCACTTTTTGAACCAGCCGCTCCGGCAGAGCCTCGCTTCCATTCCCAGCCGCGATCAACCCCTTCAGCCGCGCCCGCTGCTCGGCATTTTTCTCGACCGTGACTCGCAGGATGCGCTCCTTGGCCGGGCCGATGAACTCCAGGTCCACCACATCCAGCCCATGCGAGGCGGCCACCCTTGCCGCCGCCGATCGAATTGCCTCCAACTTCACTGCCATCGTTCCCCACACCGTCCAACCAGTCCAGCTTGGCGGCCCCGTCGCGACCATCCCGTCGGGAGACCCGTTCCTCGAAGGCCTCTACTCGATCCATCAGCCCTGTTTCGACCCCAAAAACCGAGGCATCCGCAGGACGAAAAATCCGCTTCAAGACCGGAGCATTTGCCCCAAATAAAAAGTGGGCTGTAAGCCCACTCATCTCTCCGCCAGCCGGCGTACCCACGGCAACTCAGGCGGACAAATTCGTCTGCATCCTTAGCATAGGCTGAAAAGCTGGAGAATTCAACATGAAAATTGCGCAAAGGCCGCGAAATTCCACTCCATGGAGCCTCTAAGCAAGTGAATGTTTTAAAAGGACACAGCCTCATCCCTGCCCTTCGGGACATCTGCCCCGCTCGATAAAAATCTCGCGATTCTGCACCTTCGCGGATTCGCACGTTCGCGCGATCGCCCGAGCCGCGCCCCTCATTGCCCGAATTGTCGAGCGGATAATGACAGCATGGCAGACTCACTGATCTCGCTCGCCACCATCCGCGCCGCAGCAGCCCGCGTTGCGCACATTGCCGTGAAGACCCCGCTGGTTGAAGCCGCTTTTCCCGGCCTCAGCGGTTACGGCGCCGGCAAACAAATCTGGCTCAAGGCGGAAAGCCTCCAGCCCATCGGCGCCTTCAAAATCCGCGGAGCGGCCAACAAGATTCTGCAACTGACACCCGAAGAAATCGCCCTTGGCGTCATCACGTATTCGAGCGGCAACCACGCGCAGGGCGTGGCCTACGCCGCCCGCGCAGTGGGTGCGAAAGCGGTGATCGTGATGCCCTCGAACGCGCCGGCCATCAAGCGCGCGGCCACGCTGGCGCTGGGAGCCGAGGTCGTGGACGTCGGCCTGGCTTCAAGCGAGCGGCTGGCGGTGGCCGAGCGGCTGGTCGGCGAGCACGGCTACGTGGTCGTGCCGCCCTACGACGACGACCAGATCATCGCCGGCCAAGCCACCTGCGGCCTTGAAATCGCCGAGGCGCTGCCCAATGTGGACCTGGTGCTCGTGCCCGTCTCGGGCGGCGGCCTGCTCAGCGGCGTGGCCGCCGCGGTCAAGCTGTTGCGGCCCGCGGCAAAGGTCTTCGGCGTGGAGCCGGAACTGGCCGGCGACACCGCGGAGAGCTTTCGCGCGGGCTCGATCGTCACCTGGCCGGCCGAACTGGTCAGCCGGACCATTGCGGATGGGTTGCGCACCCAGAGCGTGGGCCGGCGCAACTTTGCTCACATTCAGGCCTTCGTGGACGGCATCATCACCGTGACCGAAGCGGAGATTCGCGCCGCCATGCGGGCGATTGTGGCCTCGACTCACCTGGTTCCCGAGCCCAGCGGCGCCGTGGCCACCGCGGCCCTGCTCTTCCACGCGGCAGAGCTGCCAGCTTACAAGAAGGCCGTAGCCGTAGTGAGCGGCGGCAACGTGGACCCGGCTCTACTCGCCGAAATCCTCGCTGAAATCTGAAACCTTGGCCCCGTAGTCAAACAGGTTCCGGCAACAGGATTTTCCGGCGCGGCCCGCGGCGCGCGTGTTCCAATTGAAAGAAGGCGTTCCTGATTACGGTATCGGCCCGGAGTGAGCGGACTGGGGTTTTCCGCGCCCTGCCACCGGCATGGAATTTGTTGGCCTTCGGAGGCATCTTGAACGTATACCTTCAGTCTGTTTTGCTGGGCATCGTGGAAGGCTTGACCGAGTTTCTGCCCGTCAGCTCGACGGCGCACCTGCGCATCAGCGAAGCACTGATGAGGATTCCGCTCAATGACGCCTACTGGAAGATGTACACCATCGTCATCCAACTGGGCGCCATTCTTGCGCTGCTACTGCTGTTTTTAGGGCGGATCGTCGACTTCCTGCGCACCTTTCCCGAGGGCGAGAGCGGCGACAGCAACTGGCTGACGCACCCCATCTCGCTGACGTTTGTGGCCTTTGCCTGCACCTCGGCGCCCGCGCTCCTGCTGCACAAGTGGAGCGAGAAGAACCTCGGCAGCTTGAAGGCGATAGCCCTGGCGCTGCTCATCGGCGGCATCGTCATGTGGATCGTCGACGCCTGGAGCGAACGCTACGATCCCGTCACTATCCACGTAGAGGAGATGAGCCTCGGGCAGGCCATCTGGATCGGCCTCTGCCAGACGCTTTCGGCCGTCTTTCCTGGAACCTCGCGATCCATGTCCACCATCGCCGCCGGCCAGTTGGCGGGCATGGACCGCCCCTCGGCGCTCGAATTCAGCTTCCTGCTCTCCATTCCCACCATGATCGCCGCCACGGGCTGGGATCTGGTCAAGGAAATTCACTCTGGCCGTGCGGCTGGTGCAGCCGGAACCGTCGCCGCCCACGTGGTGATGAACTCCGACCGCTGGATGGTCCTCGTGATCGGCACCGTGGTCTCGTTCATCGTTGCCCTGGGCGTGGTCGAGTGGTTCCTCTACTGGGTCCGCAAGCACGGCTTTACCGTCTTCGCCGTATACCGCATCCTGCTGGGCTCGGCGCTGCTGATCTGGGGAGGGAAGATTGCCGGGATGTGATCGGCTACGCGCTGCTGGCCATCGACGCCGGCGCCGCTCTGCGTGCTGGCCGGCTGGTCGCCGAGCATCGCGACCCATTCGACCGCATGATCGCCGCCCAGGCGCTGAGCCAGGACATCCCCGTTCTCAGTCCCGACTCTCAACTCGACCAGTTCGCTGTGCGCCGGATCTGGTGAAGGCCCGTTTTCGGCCAGATTCGCTGTCGGGCTGGGGGTCCACAGCAAGGTTCCCTTCGCCTACTTTTGCCCGAAATTCGCTTCCCCGGCAGGGATAATAGAAACTGGCCCAGGAAGTTTTTGCCCGCTTGACCAGCTCGCCCGCGGCAGCTTTCCTGATGGTCCGCCAAGACGGAGCGCCCGCCATGAAGCCCACTCGCATTGTTTTATCGCCGACGCGCAACCGCCCCCTGAACATCTTTCTGGGGACCGTGCTGCTGCTGGCCGCGCTTCTTCTCCTGCTCGCGCTGGCCACCTATCACCCGGCGGACCCCTCTCTGAACACCGCCGCCGACCCGGCCGCATCCCACGCCGTCCGCAACTGGATCGGCCTCTTTGGTGCTTCCATCAGCGACCTGCTGCTTCAGGCAGTCGGAGTTACCGCCTTTTTCCTGCCGCTCTGGCTGGGCGGACTGGGCTGGACATGGATGCGCTCCCGCCCCGGCGGATCGGCGTGGCTGCGCTCGATGGGCGTTCTGTTGGCCATCGTTTTTGTGCCCACGGTCTTCGGACTGCTCCCCGAGCGCTGGCTCTGGCTTCACGCGGTTCCCGTCGAGGGCGTGACGGGCAAGCTCATGGCCGGCCTACTGGTGACCTATCTGAACATTCAGGGCGCCTGGCTGGTGGCGGGCGTGCTGGCGGCAGCAGGCATCTGGCTGGCCTCGGCGATCAGCTTCTGGGCTCTGGCGGAAACCATTCAAAGCCGCTGGCTTCAGGCCTTCTCGCTTCAGGACCGCTGGCGCAACTGGCGTGAGGAGCGCGCGGAACTCAAAAGTGAGCGGATTGCCGAGCGCGAACTAGAGCGCGACAGAGAACTCCAGCCTGACAGGGAACCCCAGCCCGACGGATCGCAGCCGCTCATTCCAGGCGTCCTGCCGGAGGCCGATTCCGCCGAGCTTCCAGCTTCGTTCCAGGCGCCCCGCAGCCTGCTTGCCCGCCTCTTCCGCCGCGGCCGGCGCGCAGCCGACGCTGACCCGCAGGACATTCCCGCCTTTCAGCGCGCTCCCATCCTGCCCGATACCGACGAAGACGCCGGACAGGCGCGACCTTCCAGCGTCAGGCCGAGCATCTGGGAATCGGCAGCCTCCAGCAACAGGTCTTCTTCGCCGGGAGCGGAGACTGTGCCGGCTCCGGCCGCCGCCATCCCGATCGCGCCGATTCCGGTTGGAGCGCAGACCGACCCCGCCCCATCTTCGCCCGCCCGGCTTCAACTTGTGCCGTCGCGGCCGGCGAATGTACGTTCGGACGATGAGCGCTCCCGAGAGCTGGCAACCGACGCCGCCCGCTTTGCGCCGGCTCCGGTTGCCCCCGCCCCCGATCCGGTCTCTGCCGCCGCGCCGTCCGCCGCGGAGATTGCCATTCACCTCCGCGCGGACGCCGAACTGCATACGGCCACAGTGCCGCCCAAGCAGGTGAGCGGCTTCAAACTTCCGCCCACCACCCTGCTCAACCCCGGCGACGGCCCCCAGGCCATCCGCGAAGACGAACTGCGCGAAGAGGCCAAGGTTCTGGTCGAAAAATGCGCCGAGTTCGACGTGCGCGGCCAGGTGGTCCAGATCAATCCCGGCCCCATGGTGACCACCTACGAGTTCAAGCCCGAGGCGGGCGTGAAGTACTCGCGCGTCACCGGTCTGGCCGACGATCTTTGCCTGGCCATGCGCGCGGAAAGCATTCTCATCGAGCGCATGGCCGGCAAAAACACCGTGGGCATCCAGGTGCCCAACCACCGCCGCGAGACGATCCACTTGCGCGACTGCCTTGAAGCGGAGGTCTTCCACAAGGCCAAATCGCGGCTGACCATCGCCATGGGCAAGGACATCAACGGCCGCATCATCACCGCCGACCTGGCCGGAATGCCCCACGTGCTGATCGCCGGCTCGACCGGCAGCGGCAAATCGGTGGCCATCAACGCCATGATCATGAGTTTGTTGTACCGCACCACGCCCTCCCAGGTCCGACTCATCCTGGTGGACCCGAAGCGCGTGGAACTGGGCATGTACGAGGGCGTGCCTCATCTGTTCACGCCCATCATCACCGAGCCCAAGCTGGCGGCCAACGCCCTGCGCAACGCCGTCCGCGAAATGGAGCGCCGGCTGAAGCTGCTGGCCTCGCGCAGCGTGCGCAATATCGACCAGTACAACAAGCTGTTCGACTCCGCCACGCCCTCGCTCTTCGACGACGATGAAGAGCAGGAGCCGCTGCCCTTCATCGTCATCATCATCGACGAGTTGGCCGACCTGATGATGCTCGACCGCTCGAATGTCGAAGAATCGATCACCCGCCTGGCACAGATGGCCCGCGCCGTGGGCATTCACCTGATTCTGGCCACGCAGCGGCCCAGCGTGGACGTCATCACCGGCCTCATCAAGGCCAACATTCCCACCCGCATCAGCTTCCGCCTGGCCACCAAGGTCGATTCGCGCACCATCCTGGACACCAACGGGGCCGAATCGCTCCTGGGACGCGGCGATATGCTCTTCCTGCCGCCCGGAACCAGCCGCCTGATGCGCCTCCACGCCCCCTACGTCAGCGAGAAAGAGACCGCGGCGGTGGTCGGCTTCTGGAAGGAGCAAGGCCAGGCAGAGTACGTCGAAGGCTTCCTCGAATCGCCCAAGGACGAGCGCGGCCAGGTCGACGGCTCTAACCCCGACCCGGACGAAAACGATCCCCTCTTCGACGACGCGGTCCGGCTGGTCTTCGAGTTCGGCAAGGCCTCGACTTCACTGCTCCAGCGCCGTCTGAGAATCGGCTACGGCCGCGCCGCACATCTCATCGATTTGATGGAGCGCGACGGCCTGGTCGGCGCAGCCGACGGCTCACGGCCCCGCGAACTGCTCAAGGCTCCCGGCTGGCTGCACGAGGTCAGCTCCACCGCCAACGACTAGTACCGTGACCGCGTGATCTGGTCACTGTATGAAGGGAGCTCCGGCCTCCTGGCCGGCTCAAGTGCGGGCGTCCCCGCCCGCACTTGTCAAGGATGAATGGCCAATTCATGAGGTCTGGAGCATTTTAGCTTTTGATGTAGACTTCCGCGCCCCATCCATTCCGCGTTTTTCTGCGGAATGGGTGGGATACCAGTAAAATTCCGGTCTACACCATTTCCGAAA
>Ga0182030_10006727_pt1 | contig 24180 bp, 37 predicted proteins | sample 812S3MmetaG_FD_121299 | JGI IMG/M metagenome (GOLD analysis project Ga0182030, IMG submission 121299) | Permafrost microbial communities from Stordalen Mire, Sweden - 812S3M metaG (Illumina Assembly) | ecosystem: Environmental > Terrestrial > Soil > Wetlands > Permafrost | place: Sweden...
AACAGACATCTCGGTCTCTACATATGACACCACAGAAACCGATACAGTTACATCCACAACAGTCTCTACGTACTCCACGACGTACATCACAACGTATACCACTTTGTCCAGCTACCCTGTCACCGTTATCTCCGATGTCACATCATATACCACGGATACGGTCATAAGTTCCTCGACAGTGACGGATTCATTCACAACGACCGAAACTGATACGTCCACCTCGATTTCCACCTATCTGACCACAGATTCAACGACAGATACGACTACAGCTACGGAAACGGATACAACCACCACAGTTTCCACGTATGACACTACCGAGACCGATATCACAACATACACAACAGTATCTACGTATATCACGACGTCTACAGAGCTTTCAAGTTATCCTGTTACGGTCACTTCGGATATTTCAACCACAGTTGTATCATATATCTCGACAACGATTACAAGCTCCTTCACGACCACAGACAGCTTTACAGTCACAAATACAGATACAACGACATACTCAACTACCAGTTTTGATACCGTAACATCTGATATTTCCTTCACTACTACGTCGTTGGAGACGATAACCGATTCCTTTACATCTACGGAGACAGATACCATCACGGACACGCTTACTTTGACGCCACCAACAGTCACTACGTCAATCTCTGGATCTTTGACCACGATAACAGCACCTCCCACAACGGTCACAACCACATTCGTAACCACGTCTGATGTTACGATCCCTACCACAATCACACAACCAGTCACAGTCACTTCAGATATTCTTGTTCCTACAACAATCGTGGGACCAGGAACCACCATCACAACCTCAATATCGGGATCTTTGACAACAATTACTCTGCCAGGTACGACGGTGACTACCTTCGGTACGGTGACTGAACCAGGTACAACGATCACGACCTCAATATCGGGATCCTTGACGACGATCACTCAACCAGGTACCACGGTGACTACTCCAGGTACGATTACCGAGCCTGGTACTACGGTAACTCAACCAGGTACAACTATCACTCAGCCCGGCTCTGTTATCACAACTGTGGTTACCACAACCTTGCCAGGATCTCCAACGACGATCACTCAAGCAGGAACCACAATCACAACCACTGCACCTGGATCCACAAGTATCGTCACAACAACCGTGAGTCTACCGGGCACTACGATAACAGGCGGTCAAACAACAGTGACCGTTACCGATTTGATCACTTGCCCATCCCCCACAAATACACCTGGCGTAACAGTAAATCCACAAGACACAGGACCCGATTCTCTCTGGGGTTGTTCACCAGGATATGTTTGTAGTCCTCCCAAACCAGACCATTGTAACGTCTGGGCCAATCCACCAGACTTCGACTACCTTTGTGATGCCCAGTACTGTATCCCAAGCCCTGACTTCTCCGACGTTGTTTGGCCTCCGGGCAAGACCACCTACTACCCACCCCAGGCCAACTATTTCAACTTGAATCCTAATGCATTTGGTCTTGGTTACACGATATTCGTCGTCTCAACTGTCGTCGTAACAACCGTAGACGGTGCCAGAGTCACAGTAACAAACGGAAATTTCGAATCCCAAACCGCGCTCTCCCACTACCCACCTGCATCTTCAGCAACGGGTCTCCCTGCCCAATCGTCTTCTGCTGGTTTGAAACGAGACATCCAAAAACGAGACAGCTCCGTCGTCCCCGCTGTCTGTTATGCCATATGCAACAACTGTTTCATCGAAGCGCAAAAGATCGGCAAAACAACCGCTCTTTGTAACCCCAGCAGTGCCTTCCAAGTCGATCTCGGATCTTGTCAAGACTGTGTGGCGGCCAACGGCGACACCACCAAATCCACGTTGCAAACTTACGTATCTCCCGAATTCCAACCTTTCATCTCTTTCTGTTCGCTGCAAACAGCGCAGTCAGAGGTCGCGGGGCCTAGTTCCACGAGTACAGAGACAGTGGTCCCGGCCCCAGCCACGCAGAGTGTGGTTGTGGCGACCCAGACGGCTGCAACTCCTACTACGAGCGTGAAGGTCACGAGTCAAGCGCCTGCAAATACCAATACTGCTCCGGCGCCTCTTACTTCTTCAGGCACGAGCGCAACATCCGTAGTCGGCGGTGGAGTGACAAGTTCCACTACCTCAGTGGCAAAATCAGCAAGCGCCACTACTTCCGTCCCACCAGCGCAGATAACAGGCGCTTCCTCCCATCTCCAATCCTCCACCTTCCTCCTCGTATCGATCCTCCTTTTCTCCGTACTCGCCCTCCTCTAAACCCCGACCCCCGACCCCCTAAACCTTCAAACTTCAATTTCAGCAATTACGATTCGACGATGGAACATTTTTGATGATATAAAAGTATCATGATTTACGATTTTATTCATATTTTCGCCCACGGGCTCATGATACAACGACTGTCCTTACGAAGCATACATACCCGGTGGCATAAGCATGAAAGATACCCATACACTCCTTAATGATAAGAATGGCGTTAGAAGGACATTTGGATAATTTGATAATGGAAAAGTACCTTCCAAGGAAGGACAGCTCGGCGTGGCTGATAAATTTTTGAGAGGAAGGAGAGAAGGCGAATTTGAAGTTTAATGTTAAGTTTTAAGCATTTAGTGTATAGTTCTGCATCTTCGTGTGTGGATATTTTTTGAGAGATAGGGGGGGTGGTGGTTTGGTGGTTTTGGTGAGATTGATAGGAGGGGAGATTCTGAGGATGAATTAAAGATATTTCGACATTGTTTTAACCAGATTTTCGATGTAATACTGAAACAAATTGGCTAGAGGTTCGATCATCTCGAACTCTTTCGTCCGGTCTTTCACAGGGATCAAAATTCACATGCTTGACGAGTTATTACAGGCGCCGTAGCCGCGCTCTTGGGGATCAATTTAGTGACCAACCCCACTAATTATAGCGTTCTTGCGCCCCTTCCTGAACAACACCAACACCCACAACCAACAGTACCTACTACGCTGATCTCCTCGATCTAACCCCATTCTATAATTACAACCCCAACACGATCCCCCTCTCGCATGCCCACGCTTCCAATCTCCGAGATGGCGGCGCAGCCAGCAAGGTGGGCGGATACGTGTCATGGGAAAATAGGGCCTTCTTTTTTGAGGCGCGTTGTGTTAGTTAATAGAAGACGGGAAGGATCTGAAGGATTGCCGCACGCGCCGAATCTGCCAATTTATCATTCATTGTCGTGTCTTTTGCCTTAGACCCCTTTCTTTCTATTGCTATTTCTGGTGTTCGTGAATCGAACCTGAGGCTGTTATGGAGGAGAGCGTTCTTGCTTCCCTTGAGAGTTGGGAATTGGATGTGATAGGTAGGATGCAAGAGCGTTCTTGTGACTTTCTGTTTTCGTTTTTCTTGAAGTTTACTACCTAGTGCGCGTCTTTCATTCTCTTTGGTCGTTGTGCTTGCTTAGGTACTCTGGCACGTGCATCTACTTCTTGGCTTCCAGAAGATTGGCCTCTGGTCCTGTGGTACTCGTTCTGGGTCCATGAGAAGATGGTATTCTTGCTACGGTGCTTCAGAATCCTCTGAATACCAAGTTTCTAGGATTTGTTGGGGCGTTTGTTTTCCGTTGCTAGGTCCAGTGTGTTGGATCGGGGTCAGCTGATCAAACTTCCTTTTTTGCTATTCCGCTAAGCCGCTGAGCGATGTCCTTTTGAAACCTTCGTGTGATAGTTCGGATTTCTCTGGGAATAATGGTTTAGAGCTTGTCTGGAAGTTTGTTTTACTTTCTAAGTTGATGGGTCGTGTCAAGTGGCCAACAACTATGAGCAATTCTGGCAAAAACTTGCTAGAATGCTGCCACAGCCCATCAGGTGGATTCTACAGTTTTCTATCTCGAGTTTTCAGGAGCCCTAGGGCTTGTATGAGAAGTTTGGACACTAAGGGAGCTTCTCAGAAGATCGGATCTGATGTTCCGAGAATGCTTGTCCACTCATGTGGCAAGCAGAATTCTAGGCATATTATGGCCCGTCTTTCCCTGATGGAGTCTTCACTTTCACCAGTGTAGTCAGCAAGTTTCTTGGGTCCTGGCTTTGGCCAGACTCAATTTTGTTTTATCTGAAGTCGGAATTCTGGGTTGCGTTGATCGTTCTCGTTCATCATGGCAACTGGAAGCATCGGAACCCCAGCTAGCGGGGGTGGGTGCGGTGTCTGTGAGAAGGCTTTCGACGATAAGAACCACAAGACAGCACTTGGATGCAAGCACCGACTAGGTTGTGCAAAATGTAGAGCAGCCAAAGATCACAAAGCGTCAGAGTGTCCTGAGCCGTACCCGCACTGGGAGAACCCTATCTGTGACTTCTGTCACGAGTCAGATCACGAGTGCAAGGACTGGTCAGCGAAAAACTGCGCGTATCCTGAAGTATTTGGCCTTGGTGTGGGCAATCATTGCAAACTTTGCGGTCATGGCGATCATGTTAAGAAGGATAAATGTCCTTTCGTTCAAGGTGTTCAAGGGGGCGAAAAAAATATTGCTGAGAGCGAGGTCGACCACTTTACCCCCAAGTATCGACTTATTTGGCGCAAAAAGTTCGCGCCGAAAGCTGCGCCCCCATCGCCCAAGGCGTCGAGTTCGAAGACCGCAAGCACGGGGGAGACGCCAAGTTCACCGAAGTCAAGCCCGAGAGGTTCAAAGAGCCTGCCCACTAGAGCGGCTAAAGCTGCTGAGGATCTTGCTGCAGAATTTGCTGAAGAGGAGCGAAGGGCGAAGTTGACGCCACAAGAACGAGCTGCTGAGGACAAGAAACAGAAGGCCGAGGAAAAGAAGCGAGAATACGAGAGGGAGGAAGCCAAGATACCCAAGCACCCCCAGCCATACTCGTCGGCTGCACCCCCAATTAAGTCGAACTTCTTCGAAATCCGGCTTGGTTCTGCAATTCTTTATAGGTACAGCATTACACTTCTTCCAATCAGCGGCAGAGTTCCTAAACAGAAAGACCTCAAACGCTCTTTGATTCAAGAAATCATGACAAATACATCTTCAAAACCGAATCATGATAAATGGGCTAGCGACTTCGATTCCCTCCTCGTCTCATCTGTTCCACTTTTCCCTGATTCCGACTTCGATGAAAAAGAGAAATCGATCACGAGATCATTTGATCGCACTAAGCATTCTGGGGAAACAGAGACTGTCTCATGTGTGATCAAGCAGCTTGACAATGTCAACACTCAAGGGTTGAAAAATCACGTCACGAAGAACGGACCCTTCCTACCTAATGTGGAAGCTGAGCTTAAGGCCCTCAATATCATTTCCTGGAAGAGAATCAATAACCCAAATCTTTTTAGCGGGGGTCTTAATGGAAAGAAGTTCTATCCCGAAGAACTAGTAACCGCCGAAGAGAGCAAGACCGATCACCTCTACTTCATCCGCAAAGGCTTTTTCTCTTCCATGCGCCCTGGAGAGAACTCCATCCTTCTCAACGTCAATCCTGCTACCTCCGCCTTCTATGCTCCCATCGCTCTCAAACAATGGGTCAACCTCAAGTGGAGATCAAAACCATCAGCGAACCAATTTCAAAAGGTACTTAGGGGTGTCAAGGTCACGGTCAACATTGGTAAGCATAAGAAGAAGAGCATCCGGTCTATCTGGAGTATCGGCGAATCTACAATCCAGCACACTATGTTTCAACCAAAGGAGAAGGAAGGGGGCAATGACGCAAATTCTTCGAGAAAGTCCTCCCATAGGGGCAAAAATAACGATGCTAAGGAAGTCTCAGTTCTTGAATACCTACAGAAGAGTGAGTTACCCATATTCCTTTCAGATTTTTGGCCCTTCGTGAGTGTTAACTCGTGCATCCCAGAATTTCGTGAAGACAGCTTCAATGCGTCTTCGTATAGCATCAATGTTGGAAACGATGAGCACAAGACCTGGTACCCCATCGATAAGCTAACTATCATCAATTGGCAAGTTGTTAAGAAGCTCATGGACGACGAACCTTACAAGACGGAGATGCTTGCTGCCGCGCAGTACCCCCAAGGAGCTAAGAACACAATCAGAGCTTGCGCAATGAAATATCTAGGCCTTGCACCTTTGCAACTGAAGACAAGCGATTCTAGACCCAGTTCTGCTCCTGAATTTTATAAGGTATGATGATTAAAGCCCTTTCCAAGGAACAGAAAAGCCCGCTAAATTGTTTTTGCACAGGATTTCGATATTACAACGTTCCCAAAATTGGTGGAGTTGAATCCTAAGAAGTTGACTCCACCAACTTTGAAATTCTCAAGTGCAGAAGTCAGAGTGAATGCAGGATCTTGGAATCTTGGCGGGCGTACTTTCTTCAAAAATGCTTCTGCCGCTGGAGCCTCAGGTTCATTATCGGTATTACATATCATTTCCTTTGATGGAGCCGTGAGTCCAAATATCCGGGACAAACTTCGTTCCTCGCTATTCGAATATGGTATTAGTTCAGGGAATGATATTCCTGTCGTGCTTACGGCCGAAACTCAGCCAGGGAATGAGGGAAGTGTGGCATATCGTACTAGTTGCCAAGCTGCTCTCAACAGAGCCATTAAATCTTGGCCAGTTTCATCGCCCATTCGTTGCGTGCTTGTTATTCTGAGCAAAAAAAGCATCCCTTTCTATTCTGAGATTAAGATGTGGGGAGATTGTATCATGGGCATTCCTACTGTCTGCATCACAAGAAAGAAATTGAACGCATCGGCAACCGATGATGGACTTCGTGCCAATCTTTGGTGAGCACATATCTAAAAAAAAAAAAAAAAATTGGTAATCGCGAGCCTAACTCTCCTCTAGTCTAAAGTTCAACCTCAAGTTGAAGGGCGTGAGCCATGAGATTCAACATTCTTGTAAAGATGCTCAAGCTCTTAAAAAATGGAAGACTGAAAATCGGGGAATGACTCATGCACCATTAAATACCATGATACTCGGTGCAGATGTTACGCATCCTGGAAAGAGTGCTGAGCACTGTCCGTCGATTGCTGCTGTTGTGGCTACCACCGATGACATTTCTACTCATTATCTCGGCTCAGCGCGGCTTCAACCCCCAAAGCAGGAGGTATGGTGTGCATCCTGTAGTCCCTTTCACAATTGACACGATATAGTTTATTTCCGATTTACGATCAATGATTAAGGAGCGAGCAATTGCTTGGTTCAACAGAGCGCTCGACAGGAAAGCTAAAGCTGGGGCCTTATTCCCACAGACCATTCTCTTCTACCGTGACGGAGTAAGCGAAAGTCAATACGGAATGGTACGCTACGAAGAGCTGCCGCAAATTAAATACGGCCTCCAGGATGCCTTTGATAAGTTAAAGAAAATGGGCGGTGTCAATGGTTTCTGTTCCACAAAGATCACATTGATCGTCGTCACCAAACGCCACCATGTTCGTTTCTATCCCAAAGATGACCTCCCAAACCCTTATGATGCGAACAACGAAAAGAAGGACTATAATGTGCCTTGCAGTACGGTGGCAGACACCACAGTCGTTACGCCCAATCATTTCAGCTTCTACCTCCAAAGTCACGCCAGCCCCCTTGGAACCGCCAAGAACGGTCATTACGTCGTAATCCACGACGAAAACAACTTCGGTTTGAAAGATCTAGAGGAAATCGTAAGCCCCCTTACCTCCCGACCACCTACGAAATGCTAGGCTAAGCTAACCTTAACCCCACAGACAAACAACATCTGCTACACCGGCTCTCGCGCCACCAAAGCCCTCTCCATCTGCACCCCCGCCCGCTACGCGGATTTCCTATGCGATCGCCTCCGCTGCTATATGAAACCCGTGCTCGATGGTCTCTATATTCCGAGGCATAAAGAGGGTTCTGAACCGTTGGAGGACGGAAATCCGGGACATGAGAGTTACGCTAATGATAGGTTCATCTGGCCGACCGTTGCGGGAGATGGGAAAAGAGATAATCCTTGGGGCAGCGATGTAGGGGAGATTCAGTTCTATCTGTGAGTGTGAGATCAGGGGAGCAGTTCTGGGGGTGCAGAATGGAGGGGTAGTATTGGGGAGTTTTGTGGCTTTTGCATTTATGATCTTTTATGACTTTTCCATTGCCCCCCCTTTTTTTCTCTTTGCTTTTGACTTTTTGATCTTTGATGTTGAGTTTATTTTTTACTTGGTTTCGCGCGCTTTGGTTTCTTTCGATATGGGCTTGTTTGGGATTTTGGTCTGCCCTTTTGCTTTGGTCTTTGTCTTGCGCGTTTGGGATTTGGATTTGGGATTTGGAATTCGGAGTGTTTGCATATTTGGGATGGAGTTTTTGGCTGCGTTTTACTTTCTGGATTAGATAATGATAATGACTTGCGTGTTTTTAACATTCCCCATCGGCCAGTGATGAATGAAATCATAATACGCTATAGCAAGATCGACATTCAAATACTCCCTAATTCAAGGTTTTAAAACAACATATTATAATACGCCGTTTTTATTTATTACCCATTGCGCTAAAGTACAATGACCACCAATAAAGTAACCAGCAAGCACACTTTATGATACATTCATGATCCAGCTACTGCAACAGCAACTGAAGAGACGAATGAACGAATGCAAATAAGCAAAATGAATGAATCCAGATACACAGCTACACAATGCAAAAGCTCGCTTGCCGTAAGAAAAAGCACATCCCAAACGCCCGTGCTGATGCAAAGTAATAAGGTACTGGACTTTTCTGCGCACAACGATGACACGAGATGAGAGAAAGACTTGTAAGTAAGCCATGAACAAGCAAGTGAGCGAGAATGCCCGCTTCCTTGATGAGAAGTGGTTCAACGATAATGATGGTATCGAAGAAGAGCGATCAAGAGGTCTTAGGCCAGACAAGGTAAGATTTAGGCTTCAGCTCAATCAAGAACCTCCGCCTTAATCCTACTCTTCCCCTTCTCACTCCACCGATGCCTACTCGCCCACTGCTCGTCAAAATACTTCTCGAACTCCATACACGTGCGCCAAATCCCATCCTCTTGCGTCCAATACTCATAACAGTTCTGAAAGATCAATCGCACATCATTCTCGAACTCCTTGCCGTTCCTATACGAACCCGCATCAATCTTCGACTTGATAGTAGAGAGATCCATAGGTTGCTTTACGACTGTAAAGTAGTTGGGGACTTGATCGGCAATAGGATCGACGGGGTTACGGAATGGACCGACAAGACGCGTCCAGTAGCCTGGTCCTTGAGTCATGCGCTCGATGAGGCCGCGACAGAATTCCATTTCTTTTTCGGGGGTCCAGGAGGTGTCGTTTTCGGCGGTGGGGATGAAGGTTGAGACGCGGCGGTTGGGACGACGTGCTGCAGGCTCAGATTTGCGTGCGGGTTTCTTGGTGATGGGTTTTATGTCGAAGTCTTCGTCGAGTGGGTCACCGCTGCCAACGCCAGGGGCGGATTTACGGGCTCTCTTTAGAGGGCGGGGGGCGTCGATGGGGATGAGGTCTGCGTTCGTGTTAATTAGGGCGGCGGGGAGGGGGTGTTTCGCGGGGCGGGACAAGGGAGTGGGTGCAGCAGGGAGGTCCGCCATGACGATTACGAGTTCGGAGAGGATTTCTTGGGGGAGCGAACGCGCGAAGTCATTGCGGATTTCGGGGGTGGTGCGCACTGTGAGTGTTAGCCATTGACCGAGTCCACCTATGATGCGAAGAAAAATTAGTGTGTAAGGGGATGAGATCAAACTTACTATGCTCAGCAGCCCAAGTAATCAACATAGTACGCAAACCACTACCCTCCTCCGTCTCCTTCCAAGCCTGAATAAGCAGCGGCGTACCAGGAATAAAACCCGTAGCTTGACGTCTCTCAGCCATAACATTAAGAACCGCGACTCTCAACGGGGGCATCTTCAATTGAGTAGCCAACTTCCAGACACCCATAAGCAAAGGATAGTCCGGGATTTCCTGACCAAGTTCCTTGTCATAGAGTTTGCCGGTGTAGACAAAACTTTGGAAGCAACCGAAGGTAGCACAGCTGGTATCGGGGAGGTGAATAATGTACTCGATTTTGTTTTGGTCATGTTGGGCGAACTCTTCGCGGTAGTAGGGAGACTTGGCGCATAGGAGATCTTTTTGGATACCGAAGGGAGTCTCATCTGGTCCAACGAGGGCGATGACGAAGACTGGGTGAGGTTCCCTGTTCTTGTTAGGTTATGTGAGATGAGAGGGGAAAGGAGCTTACTGCCAAGAGATGGAATTGATCTGACCTGCCTCAGCAGTGAGATCAATGCCTTCGAAAGACATCTTCTTTGACTTAGGCTGTGTTTGACGTCGGACAGGTTGCTTTCCCTTTGCCTTGGTACTAGGTCCAGCTAACTCGTCTTCACTCAGATTATCTTCAGCCGGGGCGTGCGCAGCAAGGGCCGGTGCTTTTTGGACTGACGAAATAACTTCGTTGTAGTCGAAAACTGGAGCTCCCTCAGCCCTAATCTTTCCCTTATGAGAAGAAGCAGTATGCTTCTCTTCAAATTCATCAAGCGCCTTCTCAAATATCTTGCTACGGCGTGCCTTTGCAGAAGAGGACTCGGCTTGAAATAGTTCCTTGATTTGAGGATAGTATTGAATATTTGGATTGCGGGTAGTCACTCTCACAGTTAATCTTGCTAATTGATCGTTGAGAGTTTTCTTGCCGGAGGAGATTCTAAATATGCCAGACTCGACAGTATTTTTCTTATCAGGTTGGTTGCGACTTCTGTTGTTACAAAAGTCAGCGATATAAAAGAGTAGTGCAGACATAAAAAGAAGACACAGAAACCACGTTCAAAAACCGCAAGAACTGTGCGTTTCCCAGGTAGCACCTTTATACGATTAATAACTCTCGCACATAGATATGAAATGCGGCTCATAAAGACGCAGCGCCAACGTTCTTGCGACAGTATCATGAAGACATGCGACGTCGTTGAACACATCATGAACATTGACCCCACCACGCAGTGCACCCCTCCAATGCAACACAAAAGAAAACTTGTATTTACATACCTGTCTCCCTCAGATCCATGCGTAATGTTCTCCAAACCTACCAATTTTGGAGATCGCTCATCAAATACTACAGCGAGTCCCTTTTCATCGATTATTTTTCTGGTTTCTTGTGCGGACGCTCCGAAGGTAGCCATATTATAAATCGGTCGCCGTATCGTGGCTTGACGTTGAAATTACGGAGAACGACGGGGCACATTGTGCGGTTTTGTAGCGACGAGATAGGAATTACTTTTAGTGTTTTCGCTACAATCACTACTTTAGGTATAGGGCGATTTTCTTCTATCTGCTGTTTCCTGCACCGAAAGGACGCTGTATTCATCCCGTTAGGGGGAGGAATATTTTTTGGTGTTGGGGGTTCGCTGGGGTGGGACATACAGTGCAGTTTGGCACATATATGGACCTCACGAGAATCCAAGGAGCTCTAGGGTTTGAGATCCGCAGAAAATGACCTTTTAATTCTTGGTTCTTGGTTCTACAGCTTTGATATCATTGCGTTGCTTTAAAATTTAAGCATACGTCCGGAACGCCCTCCTGGGTATCATAATTTTCCAACCGTTTCCCCCCAGGTCTTCTCAAGCTCCCATTCTTCCTCGACACCCGCTTTCCTTCGCTCTCTAAGCATGTACCATTGTCTGAATATGAGGATACACCCCCACCAACCGACTCCAGAGATCCGGATATTCATTAATCAAAACCTCCGGGTCAAATGCCATCGCCACGAAGAACGTTGCCACGCCACTCTTGATTGGCACCAAAAACACATTGCAGATCTGCAAGCCAATCAAGAATGCAAATGCCATCACCACAGGGGTAAAGCCGCCGTTTTGGTTATAGGTGGGATGTGTGAAGGTGATGTAGAGGTAGGCTAGGAAGGAACATACATAGGCGACGAAGACACTGCCCATGGTTAGAACAGGGTTGATGAGGCATTCGTTGACAAGGGCGTCAACGCCGCGGTCTTTCATCATATGCCATGTCGCCTGAAATTCATTAGTATATTGAACGAAGAAGGGAGCTGAGACGTACCTTTGCCGCAGGAATATAGGCTTTTCCATATAAAGAAATATATGAAAATGCATATTCGTTAATGAATTGTACTGCCCAATCGAGTAGGCCAATAAAGCAACCTAAGATACAGAACAATATTTGTCCTACAATATTACCTTGCGCGGCCTCGGTCTGCTGTGCTACGGAACAAGCTTGACGGAGGAATTGGATGATAGCAACAACGAGACTGCCAAAGCTGATGGATCCGAAACTATGTGTCATAGAGCGCTTGAACGCACCTCTAGTGGCACCGCCTGGGAAACCACTGGGCTTCTGGGCGCAGAAGTACCAAGAACCATAGACACCTGAGATGGTAACATGAATTATGTTCTTGATGACCTCCGAAATCCAATACGCGGCGAATGTGACGAAGACCAGAAGGCCAACCACCTTAGCTGAGCTACAACCACCACCAGCAGCAGAACATGCTGGGCTATTGGGGTGGTATTTAGCATAGATAGAAACCAATGTGACAGAAAACCATGCTCCAAAGGCTGTGGCTGTGATACCTCCTACCAAAGAGACAACGAAGACGTGCCCATAGTTCTTAGATACGTCGATGACCGTCTGAAGCATTAGGACCGAGAAGGGGATTCGTGGGATCCAGGATACGAAGCATATAATGTAGAAGATAGCAAAGACGAGGAAGACAATCGCCGCAGAGTAATAGCCTCGTGCAAAGTAGACAATAGCAGTCCCAAAACCAAACACGATCTGAAGAATGCCTGTGATCCAAATAGCTTGTTTGGTGAAGGCTCGTATGATCCAGAAGTAGGCAAGTGAGAGGACGAAAGCTATGGCGAGGACAAAGGCACTGTGCTAGTTAGCTACTATCCGATTCATAATCCGGTCTCATAAACTTACAAGAGAACAATGGTATTGGTATTCAACGCCAAAGTCTTGCTTCCATATATCCCACCCCCTTGTGAGCCCTTCGTAGAGCTATATCCATAGATACTCAGCCCAGAAACGGCGACGAAACCACAGAAACACAGGATGAATAAAATCGCTGCCCATATATCATTGTACTTGGGTCTCTCGACCTGGAATGTTTGTTCGAAGTCCTGCTTTTCTCCAGAACCGTAATTGGGCTGCTTGCCATATTGTGGAGGAGCTTGTGGGTATTGCTGCTGCTGAGGAGGAGCCTGTTGGTATTGTTGAGGAGGAGGAGGTTGGTGTTGCTGCTGCTGCGTCCCAATATTCTGCTGGCCTTCTTGATAGTACGAGTCGGCAGCACCGCCGTGTTGAGGCGCGTAAGACATGCTGTTGTCAATTGATGTCGTTTTCAATCATAGAATTTGAAGATGAGGAAAAAGATTAAACGATGAGATGAGATGTGGTGAGTTCTTGACTGCCAAGGGTTTTAGAAACCTACCTTAGTTTCCATGATTGAGAGTTTTCTTGGCTTTGTGGGATGCCTTCCCGTTTGTTTTAATGTGAGGTGCCGCGAGCATCAGCCACAGAATCTGGGTCTGCGCCTCATCCTCATCGATCCTGCTTCCTACGGACTATCGAAGCTAATCGACAACGATGTCATAGGTACTTCTCGTGGAACCAAAATTCAAGTCCTATAATTATAAATGGTCTAGACGTATTCTTCAGCTGCACATGGATGTGGAATTCAGACGTCGGCAGCCATTGATGAGCTTGTGGAGATCCACGAATGGAGTGGAGTCTCAACGCTTGGGCCAGTGTTAATTCACATCATCAGTGGGGGAGGATTCGAAAGGAATTCAAGAATTATGAGCATCGCAATCTATGCCGCAAATTTACTGCATCCACAAAACCACCTGATCCCATCCGACAGGCATGTCTCAATCTGTATACTTCACCGCAAATCTCCATTGTGTAACCAAACGCCAACTCCCGCTCTCAAAGAACTTCGAATCTTTTAGCTGTTGAGATACCGACCAATGGCCCCTTGAAGCTTAGCAGCGCCTTCTCCAAACGCTTGAGTTATGTTTTCTAGATCATCACTAGTAGTGAGACCGAATTTTCGAATGAAGTCCTTCGCTGTGCTTTCGAGATCTCCATAATCTTCTCCTCCTGCCTCCTCTTCGGGTCGCCCAAAGTACGCGTTGGAGGAGATAGACGTTGCGCCCTCAAAACCTTGTAACCGTTGTTTGGCCTCTGATTGTGCGTTAGGGTCAAAAGCTCCCTTGCCGAAGAATTCATCAGAGGAGATTCCTTTTTGTGCACCAAATTTTTGACGTGCATATTTCTCGTCGTCATCTATAATTATCAGCGTACGTTCACCCATGCATTCGAATAAATTTACCTTCTTGTGTGGCTTTGATTGGCCCGACTGAACCAAATCCGCCCATTTTCTTTGGAGCAGCAGCAGCAGGTTTGGCCCCGCCAACTTGTCCAAATCCAAGTCTACCCATACCCATCCCCAGTCGCTCAAGCTCGCTGGTTGAGCGTTCTCTGCTTTGTGTTCCATATCCAGTTCTGCCAGGGCTAACGGGTGTTGGGGAAGCGATTTTTGGCAGATCTGCAGATTTTGTAACGGTGCTCTTCTTTGTGGCAGCTTCTTCAGCTTCTGGATCATAACCTAATTTCTCAATTCTCTCGGCCTCTTCCTTAGCCTTACGTTCGGCAGCGTCGAAATCAATAACATCTCCTGTGACTTTCTTTGCTCCAAGCTTTGTCTTCTTTGCACCCAAAACATTTGCTTTCCTTGGTCCACCTCCAGTTGTGGTTGTCTTACGTAGCGCAGCAGATGAGGTGGTTCGGCTGGCGGCTGGTGCTGGCGAAGTAGGAGATGCCTCGACGTTTACAAGAGGGGAGGAAGTACGCGCGATGCCATTGCCATTGCCATTGCCGTTTGAATTTGTAGCGTTAAGGAAAGGAGATGGAGTGCGACCGACAACCGGTGGAGTGGCTGTTCGAGAAATAGGGGGAGTCGGGCGCTTGATAGAAGGCTTGTCCCACGATGAGAAGAAATCATCGTCGGGTTCCCCAAGGGGGGTAGAAGATCCATCAGAAGAAACGTTGCTCATCACATCCGTAATTACCACTTCGGTAGGGTATCTATACCAGAATTAGTTGTCATTCCCGATATAGCTGAAGATACACACTCAGTAGCATCTCTTGCGGCCCGCTTCTTAAGTTCCTCTTTGTATTTGGTAGCTGCGTTCGAGGTATATTTGGTTGTAGGGTCCTTGCTGTTCAATGCAGCAGTTCCGCCATTTGACTGGAAGAACTTTGTCGCCGACTCATTGCCGCCAACTTTCATGATCCGCAATTGATCCCATTGCCATTCTAACGACCAGATTAGCCCTTGTATCTCTTGGAATGCTGAGATCTACATACGATCAAGGTTTGTAGACCGCACAAAGGATATGTGAACACCCAAGTTGCGATGGTTCGAGGAGCAGTCAAGGCATAAATAGATTCCAAATGGGACTGAAGTCCATGTTGGATTTTTTTGTCCACAGTCAAAGCATAACTGGATCTCCATCAGTACTACACCATACCGCCCAGAGTGACAATTTGGCTTCTTACCCTGTTCGCTGGTTTGGTTCTCAGCTTTTCGAATATCTTCTGGGATTGAGATTTGGAAGCTAGAGCAGCCATATTTGCAGATCTTCGCTGAGCGGGTGTTTGCGCCTTAGTATCTGGGGTGAAGAGGGGACAAGATGTTTGGTTCTCCTTTCGAAATTCTGTCGAGGGCGGGCCAGATTGCGATTGAGGAGTGAGACGCCGCTTTACCAATTCCAATCTAGCGTTATTTTGGCAAAGCTTCCCCACACTAGGTGAAAAGCTTCAACCTTCACAGCTACTTTCATTGTACAGCAATTTGAAACTACATTATGAATTCATTTGTGACAACAAAGTCTCTTTTAAGCTTTCCTGCTCCTCTTCGTCCGGTGCTGGCCGTCAGATTGTATGCAACTCAGACGGGTTTGGGAACGACAGGACCTTCACAACGGCCAAAGAGAAAGGTTGTGACGGCTTTCAATGATGATGGAAGAGTGGCATGGGGAGATCTTTCTGCAAGAGAAAAAGCTGCCAGAACTGCACAGCAAACCTTCAATTTTAGCTTCATCATTCTAGGTGCTATTTTGACAGTATGTTCCCCAGACCTAACAACAGGACAAATCCTAACGGAGAATAGACCGGTGTAGCATATGTTATGTATACAGAGGTTTTTTCCTTGGATAGCAAAACGGCACATTTTAATCGAGCTGTCAATCGAGTCAAGGAGGATTCAAGATGTACAGAACTATTGGGAACTAGCAAGAAGATTACTGCATATGGAGAACCGACTTGGAATAAATGGGCAAGAGCCAGACCTATAGCGTATGGTCACTTCAATCGTCCTTGCGGATGTATGCTGATTTAATGTTTAGGTCAACTATTCGAAAAGATCAACATGGCGTTGAAAATCTCATTATGCATTTCAATGTAAGTCTTCCTCGGCGGATGCTCAGAGGCCGATAATAATCCCTTGCAGGTGGAAGGACCCTTGGACAAGGGAGTGGTCAACCTACATATGATCAAACGACCTTCCGACAGCGAATTTATCTACAAGTATCTGGCATTGGATGTGAAAGGTCGCGCTAGGGTCTATCTGGAAAACGCAGATACGGCCTTAGACAGTCCGGCAAAGAGCAAGACAAAACTTTTTGGCGTGAACTGGAGATAGCCTTCAAAACCCGGATCCTTTATAAGACGAGAGCAAGAGATCAGTAGCTCCTCCACAGCATCAAGCAAAACACTGCAGGCCTTACATCACAACGTCAATATGTCCAACAAACCAAGCCCATTATGGCAGTTTCCTTCCCTTGCCATCAGATGTGCATCCTCATGCAACAGTCAAGAATCGTCGTTCTTCAAACTCCCTCCAGAAATCTGGATTCCAATATACAAGTACGTCTTCACTGGTGCGGTCAGCAGGCATGGTCGGATTGATGATTCCCTCATGACGCTTCGTCCTTCCCTGCGAGGAATGTTTAAGCTGGTGCCCCACACAAAAAGGCCCGTCATTATTTTCAGGCTCCTTCGGCCCTGTCGCAAATCTTATCTGGAAACGCATCGTCTTCCACTTTCTATCAATGGATCAATTCTTGAAATGGGTTCGGAGCGTTTATATTGATCCTCTGTCGGATTACCCAATTTTGGGGGTCTTTAGGAATTGCAAGTCATCAATATCAATATTGAATTGTTGCATGTCTACCTTGCACACCCTGCATGGAGCATCTTTCTCTCTGGCAAAGACCTCATCTGCCCGGCTTTGAAGCATATTGGTCTCACCACATATACCCTAAAGAGACCCGACTTAGATATTTGGCTAAATGCCTATCCTTTTTCTTCCGAGGAGGATCCTAGCGTCATAAATCAATTCAAACTAGTCTGTGCTCTCATGACTTTGTTTAGTGCCCTCCAAGAGCTTATCATCGAGATTGGGACAACAGCGATCTTGACTTGGTCGGCGCAATGTCTTTTCAACCTCGTCTCTACAACTACAAAAGAATTTGAAGGTACAGATGGGAGGGACCTTTAGCTCTTGGGTAGATCTGGTTCTGAAGCAGGTACCAGCGTGCCGAAGAAGCAGCTAGATGTCCCCGAGCGATCAGAAATTTCACATAACGCTGAAGCTCCAGATCTAGGTTACTGGGTTTCGAGGAAATTGAGGTGGGTAGTAAAGACAAGGGATGGGTGATTGCTTAGAGCAGTCACGATATCTGCCAGCCACGCAAATGCGGGATCCTGTATTTGGGGCAGTCGTACCCTCTGGCCTTTTTCCGAACAATGAGAAAATTCATCTATAGCTATAATCTTAGATCTATTGACTTTCGCTGTGATCTTTTGTGGGTATGGCTTTGGAGGAAGAGAAATTTGACGAATCACGGTTTGACGAATCACGAGAGCTCGGTACTAGTACTAGTAAGTGCTTCGGTAAGAATCCAAATGGAAGCCTGAAATATCTCGCTTAAAAGAAAATGTTCTCTCGGAAATCTTTCTCTATCCTAACTTCTTCATCCATCAAAATGTCGTCTTCGCTGGCAACCAAGTTCAGCGCGTCCTACAACCCCCAGAGCTCATGCCCGCTTTTCAGCAAATTGCCTGCCGAAATTCGAAATATAATATTCGTCCATGTCCTTGAGTCTCAGCCTTGCGGTCTGGTCCCAGCGGATTTTGGAGCTCGCTCTCTGCCCCGGGGAACCCTCCCTGCTCCCCACGGATCTCTCCCCATAACCCAGCCATGCCCTTCTACTCCCGAGAAAAAGAGAGCGCATCGAGTTCTCTCAATTTTAGAGACATGCCGAAGAGCGTATCTCGAAGCTGGGCGAATGGAAGGTGCAAAGATTTCTACGAGCGTCCTTGTCCACAAGATCTTATCACATTATGGCGGTGTTCCTGCAAGTTTGGATCAGGCTCCATGGTATGACGAACTTACTAAAGCACAGAGAAAGCAAATCAGAAACCTTCATATATACTACCTCTCTCCAGCTTATCTTCCTCAGGGGTACTTCTTGATGCCTTACCATACGCTCTTATCGCTCTCCCGAATCAACCAAACCCTTAGAATTCTCCAAATATCAATTCTGCCACAGGATATTGAGGATAGTTATTTTCGTCACCAATCCCTCGCCGACAGTGCACGTTTTAATATGCTTGGTTTTGCTACATTACTTCGATCATTTGTCAGCCTTGAAGAGCTCATCTTGGATATCGGAATCGACATGGAAGACGTGGATCGAGAACTGGATGATCTCATTGACGTATTTGCCGGTTACAACTTCACTCTCAAAACCGGACGGGTCCTCAAAGTTGATGAAGAGTCTATTAAAGAACGTGATTGGATCGCTCAGAAGAATGGTAAAGATGGTCGAGAAGCACGTCCAAATACCAAATCAAGAGGCCTTCGATGGGTTGTCAGGGATAATTTCAACATCTTCCATGAAGCTCAGAAAGAATGTCTCTTCTTCACCCGTCTCTCAAAAAATATCCGAGAGCGGGTATATGAGCATATAGCGTCTCAGCCAACAATAATTGACATTAATTCCACAACGCACATTCAAGGCCCTACATTCGCGCTGCGAAAGACTTGTCACTGGAGTCATATCGAGACCACAAAATCCTTCCGTCCTGCTTACTTACGTCACGGGGTGGTCTTACCGTGTACCCCAAGTGCGACCGTCCCATTTAGAGACCTGCGGGCTTCTGAAAGAGAAACCATCGAAGAGGTACACCTATTTGGACCCCTTTGTCCCTCTTGCTTCGACTCCGGCCTACACCTACGCAATCTACTTTCGCGTATGCATATCAGAGACACGTTAACAACGCTGCATCTACATTGGTACCAAGAATCAGGTTGGGGCGGGCGTGAAATGTGTAGGAGAGCCAAGGATTGGAGTCACGTGGAAAAGAGAGAAGCCCTTTGGAGTCTCAAGTGGTTTCACATATTGAAAGAGTTGACTATTGAGTGGTCCTTAAAGGGTGAGGGAAAGGACCTGGCGAGTGTGATTGAGCTGGCCAAGACGTGGACATTTACCGTTGGAGGAGGTAGGATACTGGTGCTTGCTGGTGAGGATGGTTTCGAGGGTGGTCGGAAAGAAAGCGATGGGTTCAGAGTTGTGCAAGAGGAAGATGGTGGCAACTGGGTTTCTCGGAGCTTGCGCTGGACTCTCTAAGTCATTTCTGAGATTCTCTTATGCGTTGCAATATCATCATAGTTTCGGCTAGAGTCAGTGGTCCTGGACCTAGTTTTGTTGTCTCCCGGGCCTCGGTATGGAGATATTCGTAGTTAGATAGTTGTGGATGGCATTACTATGCATTTCTTACGGGCCTCTTGTCTACGTGCTATGTCATCCTCTAAGTGTATGCATTTGAGATAGTAGATGACGAAAGACGACGCTGGGTCTTACCTTAGGGAGCTGGTCTAAGAACTTACCATATTTACAACAATTGCACTGTGTTCTGGATTTGGTTCCACAAGTTTCACTGCCCGCGAGCGAAGCAAGGCAGTACAAAAGGGCTGTGTTGTTCCACGAGTAAGGTACACTAACATAATGGAGTAAATACCCGAAAGAAAGGATCCTCTTTCTCCGTCAATCGATCCAAGTCTGTCACGCTTCTTTAATTATAGAAAAGGCTACACCCAAGCCCTTCTCTTGTGAATGGATATTTCCACAGCTGTGAAATGTTGAACAGATGCTAGGAGAGACATGCTGTTGAATGCTAAGAGCTGGGTAGGATTTATAGAGGGCAGTCTTGGATTTATAAAAGAAAATAGGTTTCTCGGTTTGGTTTCTCTAGAATTGTATTAGGAATTTAGGGTTGCTTTTGTTTTTTTCGATGGAGGTGAAGATCCGATATCTTTTAGGAGGTTCAACTTTGAAGCCCGATAGCTTGCACAATGCATCCTATTTCGTATTTCCGATTTTTACTTCTCGTTGTTTTTCACAAGTGCGTGGACTAATCCATCTTATATTAAATACACCAATCTCTCTGAAGATAAAAATGATTAATAGAATGAGAGTCAATCAAGAGAAAGTCGCTGAAGCCAGCAAGGAGAGACCCAAATCGCACTCCCACCTCTCCCTTTCACCAATAATGAGTGCGCGGTGCAGCGGTGCGGCAGAACTCTCCTAAAATACACATTGAAATTAAAATAATCCGAGTGGACTGGAAAGGGTGTTGACGATAGTGGGAGCTCAAAATCTGCTTTTGTACTTAAAATTAAATAAAAAAAGTGGTGGGTAATTTCAATTGTGACTTTAACCAAATCGACACTTTTTGGACTTTCAACGACCGAAGTAGCAGAAAATAGCTGGTCTCGTAGATTCCTGATTTTTTCCCTTCGAGTCTTCATTTTCGTGGTGTAGTCTGTGGAGATTTAAGATTTCCTTTTCAAAGTCTTTCTTCAATCCTTGCATTCGCTTTCTTCAATGGATGTTCCAGGGAGACTCTTCTTCGAGCAAAGGCCATGGCGTTTTGTGCCGACCCTCCCAGACATCATCTCTAAATGAGCCTTTATAACTATCAATCATTGCTTCGATGAAATTATTTACTATGCCTAGCGTTTGAAAAGTCTAGGCGTACCGCCGAGTGTAGGTGAAATCGTCGTCATCGAATATTGTTTCTCCCTTTCTGTCAAGTCAAGCATCAACTCGATCTATACAGGTCAGCTCCTCGTACATTTTCAAGTAAATATAGCATAAATCTCTCTTGATATCGTTTGTTCTTAATGAAGTGACTTTGGGTTCTTCAAGGCACCGGCTGTTAAGTAGAAGAGAGATCAATCTCGCTGGAGGAGTTACAATGTTGTTGATGCTGTGGAATATGTCTTGAAACCTGTTCCCCGCATCCCTTAACTCTTCGAGATTCTGGTGGAGGAAATCTTCCGGTCCATTTACATAATGCTTAGTTGAATCATGAGATGACATAGAGGACTTGAAGTCGGGGAAGCACTGAATACCAAGAACATGCCATGGTGCCCAAGTGTCATAAATGTAGCATTTTCCGTGTTGAGTTCTCCGCGCAAGATTCCAAAACTCTTGAATACGTTCGCCGTTAAGGGACAGGGCTATGGTTGAGGAACATCGTGAGATTGGAACGTGGTCCATGGAAAATTGCTAAGACTCCTATTGGCAGCTTGCCACGACATTGGCTCCCTATCCTCATTTAATAGCGTGAAATAGTCGAATTTAAAGGCAAAGGAGCGAAAACGGCTAGAATCAGAGTTGAAAGGACGGGTCTATCAGTGTGCCTTTGTTTTGCCAATTTCAAACAGTACTCCAATGCCCCAGTCACTCAGACTACAAATTTTTATCATAATCTGCTCTACAAACTTGATTTCCACAAACCAGCCGACAAATTCGAAACCAATAACGGCGATACTGGAGGCAAAAGCAACGATGCCGTAATTCTCAACGCGCAAGACTAATCCAGGACGAACAACGCTAACTTCGCTACTCATGTTGATGAACAACCTGGTCTTATGAGAATGTATATGTGGACACTCAGCACTCCACAGTGCGACTGCAGTTTCGATGCCAGCATCATAATCCACGAATGTAGACACGGGGTCTCCAACCGCTTGAATGTTTTCGAATCAGGTGGTGTGGGAGGTGATTTCATGGCCATTACCATTCACATTAAAACGTCAGATAGCTGGGCAAAAGACTACGCTATGGGCCCATGGGTCAGCAAAAAACCCGGGGGTATACAAGGGCTACCTATATTCTAACTACCAGCCTGCTCACCTACAAAAGTGTCAATGGCTCAAACGCAGCCGCTAGCCCCGACGTCCACGCTGCAGGCACCACCTGGACCACCATGCTCTATGAAGTAATTTGGAATTTGGTTGAGTAGCATGGCATAAACTCACAGCGAAAACCATCGTTCGATGCAAATGGTGTACCCACAGATGGGAGGTTCTTGACCATGCAGTTGGTGGTCGGCGGCATTGCGTTGCAACCTTGTAGTCCAAAATTTCACCAGGCAAGAGATGCAATCATTGATGCTGATAAAGCTTTGACAAGGGGTCAGAACTTTTGTGCACTGTGGACTGGGTTTGGGAAGAGAGGATTAGGGCAGGGTGCTACGAGAGGATCGAGGACCGCGGGGAAGACGAGAGTTATGTTGTTACTTCCGGGGTGTGCTAAGTTGTACGCACTAATAGGAAGTAATCAGGCTTAGAAATCTCTGAACAAGTGAATTTACAACAGTCTAGCAAAGATTTCATGTCAAAATTTACCATCAGGAGAGCGGATTTTGCATGTGTAACTTATGCAACGTTTACCATAATTCTGCCGATTCAAAAGTGGAGGCGGTAGGATGAGGGGCACTGTAAGGCTGCTACAATCCCGCCCCGATGACTATGTCAATGACTCTTATATAGCCCTACTTTGAATTTCGATTGAAATACACCTCACTTTCCACCTGTCTTACCTGAAAATCCTCTCGCACTTACCTTGACTCATTCGTTTTCTCCTCTTCTTACAACCCAAACAGAATCATGGCTTCGAACGAGAAATCCCTCTCCACCACCACTACGCTCCAAGAGAAGCCAGGCAATCCCATCTCCAAACTTTTGAACAAACTCAAGCCTCGAAAGAAATTTCCCATGCATCAACCCGAGGAATGGGGTCAATATAGGAAACTTTCCGAGCCTCCCTCATCCCCCTCCCAGACCCTGTCCCCCTCCTCGAACAATATCAAAAACTCGAACAGAAAGACAAGTATTAAGGGTATGTCACCCACAGAGTATGTCAAATCCAACACTATCAAAGCACCATGCACCTGCCACTGCCACAACAATGAGCAAGAGAGGGCGGCATGTTGTAAGAAAGGAGGTGCCTTGGTTGGGACAACGAGCGCGTTCAATAAGAATTGGGTGTTGGTGAGGGGCATGGAGTGGAAGTGGCGTTTCCCAGGAGGGATGAAGTGGTGTGGAGCTATCGGGGCGAGATATATCCCGAGGGCAGAGTTTGAGAGGGAGGGAGGAGTGATAATGATGCGATAAGAGGGGGCTTCATGGCACTGGGCATTATTCGTTTCTCTTTTTTTGAGCTGGTGGGGTGTTTTTGCTCTTGATCTGCGTATTTAGCCGTTCAAAGTCTTTTTGAATCGGAAATTCTGTATGTGCAGCTTGTGTAACTCGACCTGCGATTCGATGGGGCAAGCGATGGTGTTGAAGAAGGGGTAGCGTTCAGTATTTTTGTCTCATGCATTTTGATGTCCTCTATTGATAGCCCTCGCCGTCTTTTTCTCAATCTCGCACCATCGATGACACAGCGTTTGCCTCATCTCACCACTTCCTTAATGTATGATTCGTACCTCCCAATCAATCGGCCCTTACCAATTTCACAATGTCCAAGAATAAGAAAATCCTTTCCCCTGGTAAAAATCCCATCATAAACCCCAGGTTTCTGCTCATAATAACGGTCAATAACCTCATTCCATACATGAAGTTCGCCCTTGGGAGAGAAGATTACAAGAGACTATCCAAACCTGCGAGAGCAAAATTCTGCAAGCGCCTTGTACCTCTCGAATTCATTGGTCACCAATTTGAGGTCCTTGAAGTAGTGGCCGCAAAACATTGCTGTCAATACTGTGATAAGGAGTTGGGGGAGAGATTTACCTTCTGCGAGGAAAAGAGTAACAACCCCGAAACTCAAAGTGTGTTCTATGAAAGATGAATTCTAAAGGAAGATGTGGAGTGGATGTCGCTATT
>Ga0182030_10006728_pt1 | contig 24179 bp, 19 predicted proteins | sample 812S3MmetaG_FD_121299 | JGI IMG/M metagenome (GOLD analysis project Ga0182030, IMG submission 121299) | Permafrost microbial communities from Stordalen Mire, Sweden - 812S3M metaG (Illumina Assembly) | ecosystem: Environmental > Terrestrial > Soil > Wetlands > Permafrost | place: Sweden...
CGCTGCAAGGCGCAACGCACGATCAGCTCCGCCACCGTCGCGATGTTGCGCAGCTCCAGCAGGTCGCTCGTCACGATGAAATTCCAGTAGTAGTCGTGGATCTCCGTCTGCAAATTCGCCAGCCGCGACTGCGCACGTTGCAGGCGCTTGTTTGTCCGCACGATGCCGACGTAATCCCACATCAGCCGCCGGATTTCGTCCCAGTTGTGCGACACCACCACCATTTCGTCCGCGTCGGTCGCCTTGCCCGGCTGCCACGCGGGAATTTTCAAAGTGGATTTTTCGGACGGAACGGAAATGATTTTTTCCGCCGCGCGATGCGCGCAGACCAGCGCCTCCAAAAGCGAATTACTCGCCAGCCGGTTCGCCCCATGCAAGCCCGTGCAGGCCGCTTCGCCCACGGCGTAAAGTCCCGCAATGTCCGTCTCGCCATCCACGTTCGTCACCACGCCGCCGCACTGGTAATGCGCCGCCGGCACGACTGGAATCGGTTCTTTCGTGATGTCAATGCCGTAGCGCAAACACGTCTGGTAAATGTTTGGAAAACGCTCGATGATGAATTTCGCCGGCTTGTGCGTGATGTCCAGCCAGACGTGTTCCGCGCCGGACTTTTTCATCTCGCGGTCAATCGCCCGGGCCACCACGTCGCGCGGGGCCAGCGATTTCATGGGATGATACGCATCCATGAATTCTGCGCCGGCGAACGTTTTCAGGATGCCGCCCTCGCCGCGCACGGCTTCAGAAATCAAAAAGGATTTCGCCTGCGGATGAAACAAACACGTCGGATGAAACTGCACAAACTCCATGTTCGCGATCGCTGCTCCGGCGCGATATGCCATCGCCACGCCGTCGCCGGTCGCGATGTCGGGATTCGTTGTGTAGAGATAAACCTTGCCGCAGCCGCCGGTGGCCAGCAACGTCACCGGCGCGGAAAAAATTTTCACGCGGCCGGATTTTTTGTCGAACACATACGCGCCGAGGCAGTGGTTCTCGCCGACGTAGCCAAGCTTCTGGCTCGTAATCAGATCAATGGCGAGGTGGTTCTCGAAAATCTCGATGTTCGGTTGTTGGGAAACGGCGTTCAGCAGCGCACGTTCAATTTCACGGCCCGTCACGTCCTTGGCATGCAGGATGCGGCGCTCGGAATGTCCGCCTTCGCGGCCGAGATCAAGCTGTTTGCCGCCATCCTCGCCCGGCGCGTCACTCTCGGAAAATTTCATACCCAGCGCGATCAACTCCGTGATGCACGCCGGACCTTCCTCGACAATCGTGCGGACAACGCCTTCCTTGCACAAACCCGCGCCTGCCGTAAGCGTGTCGCGCACATGCGACTCGAACGAATCCTCCTTGCTCGTGACCGACGCAATGCCGCCCTGCGCATAATTGGTGTTCGACTCCGCGCGATCTTTTTTGGTGACGATGGCCACGCGCCCGCGCGGCGCGACCTGCAATGCAAACGTCAGCCCCGCGATGCCGCTGCCGAGGATGAGATAGTCAAATTGTTTCATTTCAAAGCTGGGTATTGTCAATCAACCGCGTCTTGCCGAAAAACACCGCCAGCGCCATTTGCGTTCCGGGCTTCACTGGTTGGACCGCCTCCAGTGTTTCGGGGTCGAAAAATCCCACATAATCCAGCCGCGCCAGCGGGGCGGCGGTGATGAATTTGATCAGATCAGCATTCAAGCGCGCAGCAGAAACCGGTTTGATTTTGACCGCTTTTTTCGCCGCCTGCAACGCGTGAAACAAAATCACCGCCTGCGCGCGCTGTTCCGCGTCGAGGAACTTGTTGCGCGAACTCATTGCCAGCCCGTCGCGTTCGCGCAATGTCGGCGCAACAATGATTTTCACCGGAAAATTCAAATCGGCGACCATGCGTCTGATGATGGCCGCCTGCTGAAAATCTTTTTGTCCGAACACCGCGAAATCCGGCAAAACGATGTTAAACAATTTCGCCACCACCGTCGTCACGCCGCGAAAATGCGCGGGCCGCGCCGCGCCTTCCATCGTCCGCGATAATTTTTCTTCGACGACGTAAGTGCTGAATCCGTTGGTGGGGCGAGCGTCCTCGCGAGCCGTCTTCGCCAAACTCGGCTCGTCAGTAGCCTCGCCCCACCGAGGATACATTTCTGCATCGCCCGGCGTGAAAACGAAATCCACGCCCGCCTCACGGCACAATTCCAAATCGCGCTTCAAGTCGCGCGGGTATTTGGCCAGGTCTTCCGTCGGCGCGAACTGCGTCGGGTTCACATAAATGCTCACGACCACGACGCCCTTTTTGCCGACACGTTTGCGCGCCTCGCGGACAAGGCTCAAATGACCGGCGTGCAGATAACCCATCGTCGGCACAAAGCCGATGCGCGTGCCGGCGGGCTGCCGTTTTTTGGCGAGCCGCTGCATCGCGGCGGCGGAAGAAACGATTTGCATGACGGCAAGGTTAATTCCGATTCGTCCAACAAACAAGCCGCGTGGATTACTCCACGCGGCTGGTTGCAATTGAAGCGTATTTTACCGGCGCACGGCGAAATTCAGCGGCGCACTCTGCGGCAGCTCGTGGGCGCAGGGCTGGTTGATCGGCGCGTCGGGCACGCGGTCGTTGGGCGTCACGATGTTGTTCGCGAGCATCCAGACTTCGACTTCCTCGCCGCTGATGTCGGGCAGCATCTGGCCGTTGATCTCGACGCACGGGCTCAACATCTGGCCGCTCTTCTCGATCATTTCCTGGCGCTGCAACGGGTCGTTGATGACGTCGCGGTCTTCATAAGGCAGGTCGTATTTTTTCAGCACGGCGCGGACGCCCTGGCTCCAGCCGCAGGTCGGTTTCAAATAGGCGATGATTTTCGGTTTGTTCATAGGTTGGTAAAATTCGTTTTTACGATGACAACATAGTGCCACATAAAAACTGATACAGCAAATTATTTAACCTCAAACAACCAGCTAGCGCTCGTCGCCCGCCAGTTTCCGCGCGGCTAGGACTTTTTGCGACGGCTTGTAGCTAGCGATGAAATTGCGGTAGTAATCGGCGAACGTCCCCGCTGCGATGGCTGCGCGCACTTCGGTCATCACCTTCAGATACAGGTGCGAGTTGTGGACGCTCACCATGCGCAGGCCGAGAATTTCATTCGCGCGCAGCAGGTGGCGCAGATACGCCCGCGTGAACGTGCGGCACGCGTAACATTCGCAGCCTTCCTCGATCGGACCGAAATCGGTTTTGTAGCTCGCGCCCTTGAGACCGAACGCGCCGGTGTGCGTCACCGCCGTGCCGGTGCGCGCGATGCGCGTCGGCAGCACACAGTCGAACATGTCCACGCCGCGCGCAATCAGCTCGACCATTTGCGCCGGCGTGCCGAGACCCATCGCGTAACGCGCCTTATGCGCGGGCAGATGCGGCTCGGCCAGTTCAATGGCGCGCATCATTTCCGGTTCGGGTTCGCCCACGCTCACGCCGCCGATGGCGTAGCCGTCAAATTCCATTTCCACGAGCGCCTTGGCGCATTGCTCGCGCAACGCGGCGTCGCTGCCGCCCTGCACGATGCCGAAAACTTTCTGGCCGTCGGCGCGCGGCTGTTCGCGGCATTCGCGCGCCCAGCGAATGGTGCGCTCCACGGCGAGGCGCTGTTCCTTGGCGGGCGCGTCGTGCGGCGGACATTCATCAAAAACCATCGCGATGTCCGAGCCGAGCACGCGCTGGATCTCCATGGATTCCTTCGGGCCAATGAACAGCAGCGAACCGTCGAGGTGCGAACGAAATTCCACGCCGTGTTCCTTTACTTTGCGAATTTTCGCGAGACTGAAAACTTGGAAGCCGCCGCTGTCGGTAAGAATCGGCAAATCCCAGTTCATGAATTTGTGCAGGCCGCCGGCGGCGCGGATGATGTCGAGTCCGGGGCGCAAGTTGAGATGGTAGGTGTTGCCGAGAATGATCTGCGTGCCCATCTCGTGGAGTTCGCGCGGGTCGAGCGCCTTGACGCTGGCCTGCGTGCCGACGGGCATGAACACCGGCGTCTCGATGACGCCGCGCGTCGTGGTCAATCTGCCGAGGCGGGCTTTGGTGGCCGTGTCGGTTTGGAGAAGCTTAAACATCGCGCGCAGGGTAGATCAAAACCGGCGCGATTGAAGGTGAAAAATTCGCCGGAAAATTCTATTTGCCGGATAATTCCACAAACGAAACATCCACGAGCAGATCGGCGGCGATTTTTTCCAGATCTTTTTTCAGCGCGGCCAGATCGCAGCGTTCGGGCAGTTGCAAACGCACGCTGGCTTTGAACAAGGTTTCGCCGGACATCGGCGCGCTGACAACTTCGCTGGAAAATTCCTCCACGTTCACGTTCGCCCGCGCGAGTGCGCTGGTGATTTCGCGGACGATGCCCGGCCGGTCGCTGCCGACGATTTCCAGTTTCGTCTGCTGGCTGGAATCGCCGGCCGCCGCCGGCCGGTCGGCGCGCACGACCAGTTGCAAGCCGTTTTCCTGCAAATCTTCCAGCGCGGCGAGCAGCGGCGATTTTTTTTCTGACGGGATTTCGATGCGCAGGATGCCCGCGAATTCGCCGCCGAGCCGGCACATGCGGCTTTCCAGCCAGTTGCCGCCGTGATCGGCCACGGCGCGCGCGACGGATTCGACGAGGCCGGTGCGATCCGGCCCGATGATGGTCATCACCAAGGGAATTTGCATGACTGCTTGTTAAGACTTCGCGGTTCCGCTGGCAAGCAAATCCGCACAATCAAAATCCGGCTGGCAGCGGATTTTTGCCGGCAGCATTGTCGCGCAGCTTTTGTTCGACCAGGTCGAGATAGGAGCGGGCGGTCGGGTTGTCATCCCATTGCAGTATCAGCGACCGTTGCAGCCATGGGCGTGCGGCGGCGTAATCGCCGGCCTGGACGTAATGCCAGCCGATGTTCGCGGCGACAAAATAGCCGTTCGGATCGAGCGCGTCGGCGCGGTTGAAATACGGTTCGGCTTCATCGTGGCGTTCCAGCCAGTCGAGACACATGCCGTAGCTCAAATAATTGTAGCCGTCATAGGGATTCAATTTCATCCCGCGCGAAAACCAGTCCAGGGCGGTCTTCGCCAGCGGCTCGTAATCGGATCCGCCGGCGAAACTTTGCGTGCGATAACATTCGCCGATGGCGTAGGTGGTGGCAAAATTTTGCGGATCGGCGGCAAAGGCTTTTTCCAACGCGGCAGCACGTTCCGGCGAAAAGTCCGGCAACCGGTTCGCGCGGGCGAGCCAGAAGGTTTCGCGGCCGTGCTGGATTTCCTGCGCGCCCAGGTAAAAAATCCCGCCGGCGAGCGCGAGCGTCGCGACGATCTTCACCGGCAGCCGGACATTGAACCAGAATTTTTCCGTAGCGAACCGCAGGTTGCTGCTCAACAACGCGAGCAGCGTGACGCCGATGAGCGCGTTGGCCGGAACATGCAGGTTGAAATCCACAACGGAATGCACCGCCAGCGCAAACAGGCCCGCCAGCCCGCCGACATAAAACGCGAGCCGGTTGCTGTGGCCGCTTTTGAATTCCTTTTCCACGCGCCGGACGTGCCGGCGGGTCTGCCACAAGCCGGCACCAAAAACGCCCATGCCCGCGAACGTGATGAGGCCACCCGTCGCGCCCCAGTCGGCCAGCAGGTTCAGATAATCGTTATGCGCGCGGTCGGGCTGCGCCTGCACGCGCTCGGTGCGGTAGGCAGGATAGCGGTAGTTGTAATGCGCCGGGCCGACGCCCCACCAAAAGTTTTCGCGCCACATTTTCACCGCTGCCAGCCAGAGGTCGCCGCGGAGTTCAAGTCCGACATTGTTCACGTTCATCCCGACGCTCTTCTGGCGCTCGACGAACGTGGCGGTGCGCGTGAGATATTTGTTGGTGAAAACTGCGCCGCCGCCGATGAGCAAAACCAAAAGCAGAAACGCCGGCAGTCGGTGTTGCCGGTGGCAAATCAAAATTCCCAGCAGCACCAGCAGCGCCAGCACCGTCGCCGCCCAGCCGCCGCGCGAAAACGTCACCACAATTCCCGCCAGGATGACCAGCGCCGAATAGCCCAGCAGAATCCGCATCACGGGCGTAATGAGGCCGACCAGCAGATAGGCGACCGCCAGTGGCAGGATTATTTCCAGGAAGCCCGCCAGATTGTTCGGCGAGATATAGGTGCCCGTGCCGCGTCCGGCATAGAGCGCGGTCAAGTTCCAGACGCGCTCCGAATGCGTGAGATATTGGAAGACGGCGTAAGCCGCAATGCCCATCGCCAGAAAGACCAGCGTGAAGCTGATGACCTGCGCATATTCCTGGCGATACAAATTATTGACGATGGCGAAAAACAGGAACGCATACATCACCACCTGGATCATTTCCTGCCGCGCGACGTATTCGATGTCCGCCGTGAGATAGCGTGCGATGGCGTAAAGCGTGAATGCCAGCACCACCCAGCACAGCGGCGGCCAGAGCAGTTTGGGTTTGGGGCTGATCCAGAGCCGCAGCGCCCACACGAGCATCACGCCAAGCGTCAAGGCCTGGACGACGAGGAAGGCCCACGCATCCACCGCGCCGAACGCCAGCGGCGCAAACACCAGGATGCTGAGCACCAAACCCAGGATGCTCCGCTCGCACAAATTGTCCAAATCTTCTCTGTCCATTGCCGGAAAACCTAAAAAATGTATGGCGTTTGCCGCCGAGTAAAGAAGCAAAACATCCGCCACAGATGACCACAGATGAAACACAAATAAAAACCAAGCCGGTGCCGGGAGAGTTCCTATCTGTGTTTCATCTGTGAAAATCTGTGGCTAAAACTATTTGTTTTTGGCCGGTTTAAGCCGGAACTCCAAAATTTCGCCGGGCTGGCATTCGAGCGTTTCGCAGATGGCTTCGAGCGTGGAGAAGCGGATGGCCTTGGCTTTGCCGGTTTTGAGGATGGATAAGTTTTGCGGCGTGATGTCCACGGCGGCAGCGAGATCGTTCAGCCGCATTTTGCGCTGCGCGAGAACCACGTCGAGATTGACGATGATGGGCATATCAAAAGGAAGGATGAATGCAGAATGCAGAATGCAGAAACGGAACTTTGCCAGGCAGTCTTTTTAATTCTTCATTCTTCATTTTTAATTCTCCATTTCAAATCAAACTGTCAGTTCCTGTTCCTCTTGCAATTCCTGCGCTTCGCGGAAAAACCACGCAACAAATTTCAAAGTCAGCGCTGCAAACAACCCGCCCACGTCCGGTGGAAAATGGTAGAGGCTGAAATCATGGGGATTGTTCCATGGCTGTTGCATGAGGACGTATTTCACCACTTCATAAAGCCACAGCACCAGCCACCATGAGGAGGCGGCGTTCAAATAACCCACCGTTTGCGCATCGAAGAAACAGCCGTTCTTCAAACGGTCAAGGAAACGGAAAAGTTGTAGGTTCGTAATGAATGCAAACACAAACTCTGGAATGACTAAAATTTGGGTCGTCAAAAGCGAGGGCGTTTTCACAATAGAGGACGTGAAAATTGTAGCTGCCAAAAACACTGGAATCATAATTCCCCACAGAACAAGTCCGGCAAAGGCGATGTTCCGCAGTATTTTACTGACCTTGATGATTTTTGCTTTGTTCTGAAAGTTTTTCATATTGTAGTTTGGTTAGTGGTCAAACCGTCAATTCCTGTTCCTCGCGGATTTTTCGCGCCTCGTCAATCAACCAGCCGATGAAGATGATTAAAAAACTGGTGAAGAGATCGCTCAAGTTCATCGTTCGCCAATTATTGTCCGGTGAGGGCACAGCCAGTAAAATCAGTTGCACAAGAAACCGGACAAAATAAATGACGCCCATGATTTGAATGCAGCGAACCGTTTCTGCCGTGAACAAAATGCCTTTTTCAAAGTAGCCGAACAGTTTCAGCGCGGTGCGATACCAGAAGAAATAAACAATCAAAGTCAAAATGCCCCACAACCCAACTGTCCCAGCGTGGACGTTGGCACCTGAACCGGCGGCTGGATGCGCCGGTTCGGGCAAATTGATTATGTGTTTCGCGGCCAGAACGCCGAAACCCAAAGTGCCAACAATCAGCAGCGGAATTCCGTATTGCAGGAACAGCCGGATGCACTTGCTGACTTTTTGGATACGATTCATCCGCGCGTTGGTCTTTGAGAATTGTTCGTTGGTATTCATAAAATTGAAAAGCTCGTTTGGTTAGACCGTCAGTGCCTGTTCCTCCTGAATCTTCCGACCTTCGTCCATGATCCAGGCGAAGAATATTATCATCAGTCCCGCCAAGACCGGCATCGTGCTCAAATCCATGTCCCGCAGCGTGGACTGTATCTGGTAATCTACCATGTAACCCAGCAGCAGATAATAGCCCTGGAACCGGATGTATAACACGTTCCGGGCGGAGAACAAAATCCCGCGCCGATACAGATTAAAGAGCGCAAAGAGCGCCGCCGCCGCCGCTAAATCCAGTCCCACCTTGACCAGCACCAGCGCCAGGATGTTTCCCGGCATTTCCGCCGGCGAGGTGTAAATGTGACCATGCGAGACGACCATGCGAGACGGGCTTTCCGAAAAAAATGGCCAGCCACAGAAAAAAGCCAGCACCGAATAAATCGCAATCACCACGCTGAAGCCGATGCAGCCTTGAAATACAAAACTCGCCTTTTTGATGCGCATCAGCCGAAATTCGGGTTCCCGACGAATTTTCCCGGACCGCACCCGCGCATACTCCCTAAACAGAAAGATACCAGCCAAAGCCAGAAAAACCAAGAGGACGGGATTCGCATTCATGGCGCATAGAATAAAACAATCAATTCCGTTAGTCAAGTCTTTTTTATCGTAAAACAATAAATAGTTGCCTTTAATTGTTAATCGGCTCGACTTTTACGGTTGGCCTGTTTATTTTCAATTCCAATTTATGACCGATCCGCGTTACTCCAAACTGGCGAAGCTGCTCGTGAACTATTCCACCGAGCTGAAAAAAGGCGACCGCATCCTGCTCGACATGATTGACGTGCCGGACAAATTCACCGTGGAACTCATCCGCGCCGTGCGCGCGTCGGGCGCCACGCCGTTCGTTGAGACGCGCCACACGCGCGTCGGACGCGAGCAGTTGCTCGGCATCACGGAACAGCAGGCGAAAGATGTCCGCGACTTGGAAATGTTCCGCATGAAAAAAATGCAGGCCTACATCGCCATCCGCGGCGCGGACAACATGAATGAAAACGCCGACGTGCCGGGCGACCGGATGAAGCTGTATTCGCGCGTCATCCGGCCGGTGCAGGATTATCGCGTGAACCAGACGCGCTGGTGCGTGCTGCGCTGGCCCACACCGAGCATGGCGCAGGCGGCGGGCATGAGCACCGAGGCGTTTGAAAATCTTTACTTCGATGTCTGCACAATGGATTACGCAAAGATGGGCCGCGCGATGGGGCCGCTGGAAAAACTCATGGCGAAAACCAATCGTGTGCGGCTCGTCGCGCCCGGCACGGATTTGAGTTTCAGCATCAAGGGCATCGGCGCGAAGATGTGCAAGGGTGACCGCAACATTCCCGACGGCGAAGTGTTTTCCTGTCCGGTGAAAGATTCGGTGAACGGCACGATCCAGTTCAATACGCCGACGCTTTACGCGGGAACGAAATTTGAAAACGTGCGGCTGGTGTTGAAGGACGGAAAAATCGTCGAGGCGACGGCGAACAACACGAAGCGGCTGAACGAGATTTTGGACACGGACGTCGGCGCGCGTTACATCGGCGAATTTTCGCTGGGTTTCAACCCGTATATTTTAAGCCCGATGTGCGACATTTTGTTCGATGAAAAAATCGCCGGGTCGCTGCACTTCACGCCGGGCCAGGCCTACGAGGATTGCGGCAACGGCAACAAGAGCGCGATCCACTGGGACATGGTGCTGATCCAGCGTAAGGAATGGGGCGGCGGCGAGGTGTGGTTCGACGGCGAACTCATCCGCAAGGACGGCATCTTTCTGCGGAAGGATTTGAAGCCGCTGAACCCGCAAAACCTGAAGTGATTTCCCCAAACGAAAACGGGCGACGTTTTGGCGTCGCCCGTTTTTTTGTTTCAGATTCGGATCAGGCTGGTTCCTTCAAAATCGTCAGGAACTGCTTCATGGCGGGCGAAAGCACCTTGTTCTTCTTGTAAATCGCCGCGATCGGGCGGAAGAAATCACCGTCTTCAATGTCCACGGCGACCAGTGTCTGCTTGGCGATTTCCTGCACGATGGTGCCCACCGGCACGATGGAAACCCCGGCGTCAATCTCCACGGCGCGTTTCACGGTTTCGATGTTGTCGAATTCCATGACGTGCTTCACCTCGACGCCGTGTTCCTTCAAAATCTTGTCCAGCGCCTTGCGCGTGGGGATGTCCGGCTCGAAACCGATGATGTTCTGGCCGGTCAGCGCCTTCAGCTTCACCGATTTCAGCTTGGCAAACGGATGCTGCGGGTGGCAGATCAGCGTCAGCGGTTCCTTGCGGAGCGCGATGATTTCCATCTTGGGATCCTTGACCGGATAGGCGATGAGGCCGAGGTCCACCACGTTGCTCAACACATCGTCATAAACCTGGTTGGCGCGACGGTATTCAACATGGACGTTGACCGTCGGATAATTTTTCATGAACCGTTTGACATACGTTGGCAGGTCGTGCAGGCCGATCGAATAAATCGTCGCGACGCGGATGGTGCCGGAAATGATGTCCTTCAACTCCTGCAATTTGCTGTGGAGCGACTCGTAGGACTGGATGATCTGCTTGCTGTAATCATAAAGCACCTGGCCTTCGCGCGTCAGCCGGAAGCGTTTCTTGCTGCGCTCGATGAGCAGCGACTTGAAGATCCGCTCCAGCGAGCTGATCTGCTGGCTGACGGCCGATTGCGTGACTCCACTGATTTGGGCGGCCTTGGTGAAGCTTTCAGTTTCAGCCAGGTCGCAAAACATTTTTAGGCTCTCAATTTGCATAAGCTCAATTTAACCTTAAAATCGGATTTTCGTCAACTACTGGTGTGGGCCGGCCAGTAGTTTCACCTTGGCCAGAAGTTCGCGGCTTGTGAACGGCTTTTGCAGATACGCCGTGCCGCTCTGCCGGTCCGCCGGCATCAGATAACCGCTCATGCACAAAATGTTCGTCTCCGGTCGCAGCTGCCGCGCCCGCTCAACGAGTTCGCGCCCGCTCATCACCGGCATCACCAGGTCCGTGATCATCAGATCCACCTTCGTGTCCTCACGCGACAAGATGGCCATCGCCTTCTGACCGCTGCCGGCCGTCAGCACGCGATAGCCGAAATCCGTCAGGATCGTTTCCGCCATTGTCAAAATCAGGCTTTCGTCGTCCACCACGAGAATCGTTTCGGTGCCGTGCAGATTCTCGTCGCCGGCGGAAATTTCCCGGAGCAGTCCCTTTTCCGCCGGCAGATAAATCCGCACCGACGCGCCCGCGCCCGGCAGGCTCGACACCGCCACGCCGCCACCGTGGTTGGTCACGATGCCGTAGGCCAGCGCCAGGCCGAGACCGCGGTGCGTCTTGCCTTTCGTGGTGAAAAACGGTTCAAAAATTCGCGGGAATGTTTCCGCATCAATCCCCCGGCCGTTGTCCACGACTTCGACACAGACGTAGGTGCCGGCCGCGAGTTTCACGTTGCGATCCTGCGTCGGCTCCGTCAGTTCCACGTTGCGCGTGGACACCGCGATCTGGCCCTGGCCTTCCAGGCCGACGGCTTCGACCGCGTTCTCCAGAACTTTCGTCAGCGCCATCTGCACCTTGGCCTCGTCGAACCGCGCGCCAAAAAGATCCCGTTCCGGCTGGGCCTTCCAGGTGATTTTTGCGCCGTGGGCATTGCGGAAAAAATCCACGCAGCGATTGGTCACCTCGTTGAGGTTTCCCGGCGGCAGGCGGCGCGTCTCTTTTTCCTGGCGGCTGAATGTCTGGAGTTCATTCGCGATTTCCGCCGCGCGCTCCGCTGATTTTTCCACCTCCAGCAGCGAATGCCGCCACGGATGACCCGCCTCGGCCTTGCCCAGCAGCAACGACGTGTGGCCGAGCACGCCCGTCAGCGCGTTGTTGAAATCAATGGAAACCGTCCGGGCCAGTTGCAGCGCACAATCCAGCTTTTGCTTGAGCGCCTGGCCACTCGCATCCGCCGGAGCGACCGGCTTGGGGATGGCCACCGGTGCGGGAACTGCCGGAAATGGAACGGAAGTTGGAACGGGCGCGGCTGCGACTGCCACTTCGACGGCCGGCAGCAGTTGCAGCACAAACCATTTGCTGCCGTCCTTGTTGAACGTGCAGATCGCCACGGTGAATTTCACCGCCGCCTTGCCGGCCACGCGGAATTTCAGATCCGCCGTCGCCGTCGGTGCCTGCTCCCACAACATCAAAAACTGTCCATCCGACCCGCCGTTGTCCAGCGACCAGATGGCAGACAGCGGCGGCGCTTCGCCCGACAGCACCGGGCCAAACACCTTCAGCGCCGCCGAATTCGCCCGCAGGATGGAGCCGCTCGCGTTCACCAGCAACGCTGGCCACGCCGCGCTCTCCAGGCCGAAAACAACTTCTGGCTTCATTTGTGACAACGAGGAAGACTACCGGTCTTTGCCGGAATTTCAAGAAACGAGGACGAACGCGGAAACGCAAACGCGCTGAAAAATTCCCCGGCCTCCGGTGCCTGCTCGACTGCGGATGATGAAACGACCCGGTGGATTGATGGATAATTGATGGTTGGATTAACGAGTCAGACCACCCAGCCAGCAATCCATTCATCCGGTTATCCGGTTTTTCCTCGTTTTTGGTAAAGCTCCGCAAAGTTTTGAATCAACGCCGCGCCGGATTTTTTCACGCGTTCCGCCGTTTCTAAAACTTCCGCATGCGACAATTTTCCCTTGCCAATTCCCGCCGCCGGATTGGTGATGCAGGAAACCGCCGCCACGTTCAGCCCGCATTGCCGCGCCACGATGGCTTCCGGAACGGTGCTCATGCCCACCGCGTCTGCGCCGAGCGTGGCAAACGCGCGGATTTCCGCCGGCGTCTCGTAGCTCGGCCCGCTCACGGCCAGATAAACGCCGCGCTGCAGCTTCAAATTGCAAAGTTCTCCGGCCTTGAACAAAAGCCGGCTCAATCCCGCATTGTAAGCATCGGTCAAATCCACAAACCGGTTTAATCCGGAAACCGCCGGGCCGCGAAGCGGATTCGCGCCCATGAAATTGATGTGGTCGGTCAGCACCATGAAATCGCCGGCGCGGAATTTTTTGTTGATGCCGCCCGCCGCGTTTGTCAGCAGCAAATCGGTGATGCCAAACGCCGCCAGCGCGCGGACGGCGAACGTGACGCGTTCCATCGGATGGCCTTCGTAAAAATGCGCGCGGCCGCTCAAGACCAGCACCGGCGTTTTACCCAGATGTCCGAAATACAATTCGCCCGCGTGGCCGCTGACGGTCGGTTTGGGAAAGCCGGGGATTTTGGCGTAAGAAATTTTTTTGTCCACGCGTAGTTCTGTCAGGGCGTGATGAAACCCGCTGCCCAGCATGATGGCGAGCGTTGGACGCAATTTGGAAATCCTTTTGAGCCGTGCGGCGGCTTGAGAAATGGTGTTTGGTGAAACCATCACGACAGCAATTCTGACCTAACACGTTCGTCGGCCAAAGAATTATTTCTTCACCGCAAGCGACTGGACGTGCCGCTCGATGCGGTTGCTCGCTTCGATGAGCTGTTCATAGCTCGTCGCAAAACATGCGCGGCAGAAGCCGGAGCCGTTCGCGCCGAACGCCGTTCCCGGCACCATCGCGACGCGTTCCGCTTGCAACAGGCCGACGGCGAAATCTTTTTCGTTCAGCCCAGTCACGGAGACATCAGGAAATGCATAGAACGAGCCGCGCGGCAGATGGCATTTCAGGCCGATTTCATTGAACCGGCGCACGATGAAGTCGCGGCGGCGATGATACTGGTCGCGCATTTTTTTCATGCCGTCTTCGCCGCGCAGCAGCGCCTCGATGGCGGCCTCCTGGCTGATGATGGACGCGCAGAGCATTGAGTATTGATGAACCTTCATCATCGCCTCGATGAGCGCCGCCGGGCCGCAGGCATAGCCGATGCGCCAGCCGGTCATGGCAAAGGCCTTGGAAAATCCGTGCAGGAAAATCGTGCGCTCTTTCATGCCGGGAATGCTCGCGATGCTGGTGTGAACGCCCTCAAAAGTCAGCTCGGAATAAATTTCGTCGCTCAACACGACCAAATCTTTTTCCATGGCAAATTTCGCGATGGCCTCGATCTGCGCGCGGTCACAGGTGCCGCCGGTGGGATTGCACGGCAAATTCAGCATGAGCAGTTTGCAGCCTGGCGACCACGCGGCGCGCAACGCCTCGACGGTCAGGGCAAAATTATCCTTTGCAAACGTCGGCACCGGCACCGCCACGCCATGCGCGAGTGTGACGCTGGGCGAGTAGCTGACGTAGCACGGCTGGTGAAACATCACCTTGTCACCGGGATTGATGAGCGCGCGGCAGGCGATGTCCAGCGCCTCGCTCACACCAACGGTGACGAGGATTTCGTCCTCTGGCTTGTAGCTGACGGAATAATTTTTCTCCGCGTATTTGCTGATGGCGCGGCGCAGTTCGATCAGGCCGAGGTTCGAGGTGTAATGCGTTTTGCCCTTTTCCAGCGCGTAGATGCCGGCCTCGCGGATGTGCCACGGCGTATCGAAATCCGGCTCGCCAATACCGAGCGAAATCACGTCCTTCATCTTGGCGACGATCTCAAAAAAGTCGCGGATGCCTGACTTGGGCAGGTTGACGACGTGCTTGGCGATGAAACGGGAAGTGTCCATGTTGGAAAATCTCAAACTTGAAATTTCAAATTTGAAATCAGGTTATGGCGCGACCTTGAGCCGTTCGTTTTCCTCGACTTTGCCTTCGAGCAGGAAACCGTTTTCCTTGTAGGAACGCAGCATGAAATGCGTCGCGGTGGAAAGCACGCCCTCGATGGTGGAAAGTTTTTCCGAGACGAACGCCGCGACCTTTTGCAGGCTCGCGCCGTTGACGAACACCAGCAAATCGTAGCCGCCGGACATCAGGTAGCACGATTCCACCTCGTCAAAACGCGAGATGCGCTCGGCGAGCCGGTTGAAGCCGCCGCCGCGTTCGGGCGTGATGCGGACCTCGATGACGGCGCGGACGACGCCGGAATCCTCGTGGGTGAGGTTCAGCACCGGACGGAAACCCAGCAGCACGCGCGACGCCTTCAGCTCGTCGAGCTGGCGGTTCACGTCGGCTTCGGACAGCTTGAGCACCTGCGCCATCTGCGCGGTGTTCAGGCTGCCGCCTTCGAGCAACAATTTTACGATTGGCTTCATTGAACGGGAGTTTCGCAAAAATTTGCCGCAAATCCACATTAAATTCATAGGCAGGCAGCGGGGCGCGGTGAAATTACAGAGCATGCTGAACCACCGACTGTCGCTCAACTTGATCGCGCCGGCGACGTTTGGCGTGGAAAAAACGGCAGAGGGATTGCAGGCGATCCGGTGGTTCAAGGACGGATGTTCACGCGCAATCCGCCGGTGGGACCAGCCATGCGCTGCCAAAGTCGTTATTGAATGCTGCAATCTCCCCTTGAGTTGATTCATCGGGTCTTTGTGCCATCTGTAGGACACCAAACGCAACGCGTTCCTCAAAATGGCTGGTTTTCATTCACTCTTTACTGGCCGGTTTTGACCGCTCGCTGAAAGCATTATATTTCGGCTGTGCGATTAGCCTCCTTGAAACAGGACGAAAGCGCCTGATTCTCTTCGCCAGCGCTGGGCCATCACACATTGCGGCGGGCTTGGTTTGCATCGCTCTTTTCGACCGGATTTCGCGCCCCGGATTCAATTTTCCGGTCGGATAATTTCACAGCGCCGCGCGGGATTATTCACCACGGCCAAGCAATATCGCGTTTTTCAGGAACCACGAATTCCCATTATTGCGCGAGCATCAGCCGGTAAAATTGTTGTTGGAAGTTGACCGCCTGAGTATCCGTGAATTGCCAGATACCGCTGGTATCGATCAAATTTGTTGCGATCGGTTGCCAGCCGTTAATTGAATTGAGACGGATCGTCGTTTCCAAAATGTAAGTGTTCTTAGGTGCACCGGTTAGGCTTAACGTGAAGCTGCCGTCGGAATGGGTGGCCGCGCCACCTATGACCGGCGCGGGGTCGCTCACAATGACAATGCGCGTGAGGGCATTAGTATTTCCATTGCCGTCGTCGGCGGTGTAAATCAGAGTATATGTTCCAACCACGCTTGTGTTCACCGGGCCGCTGGCGATGACTGGAACCAAACCCGCGCAGGCGTCGTTGGCGGTCGCGCCGGGGTCGGTGAAAATGCTGCCCAGATTGGCGTAGATTGGATTGGCGCCATTCAACGTGATGACTGGCGGAGTCGTGTTTTGAACGGTCAGGACGGCGCTGTTCGTTGCGCTGGCGTAAAGATTACTGACCGTGACGAAAACCGTGTGACTTGGCATACTTACATTGGTCAATAAAAAAAAACTGTTGGTCGCACCCGAAACCGGCGTGCCGTCGAGACTCCATTGATAATATAACGGTGGCGTGCCGGAAGCGGCTATCACAAACATGGCGTTGCCGGCACACTCAACCGTCTGGTTCGTTGGCGGGGTTGTAATTGTTGACGGAACCAACACCGTCAACATCGCCACGCTGCTGGTGACAGACCCATAGATATTCGTAATGACGAGAGTATAGTTGGTAGTGCTGTTGGAGGTAACGCCGGTGAGCGTCAGATTCGTGGTGTTAACGCCGGAGATGCTTGCTCCATTGAGGAGGCTCGTTCCGTTTTGCTGCCATTGAAAGATTAGCGGGCCTGCACCAATGACCGTCGCATTGAAGGCGGCATTGCCGCCGGCCAGAGTCGTAACATTCGTCGGCTGGGAGAGGATAAACGGCGTGCCCATTCCGCCGACGGTGTTTGCCACCAGAAGCAAATTACCATTCTGATCAAAAAAAGAAGCTGTGTTGTAGCCGGCTTCACTTACACCGTTGGCTGCCTGATATTCTGTTCCCCAGTAAAAAAATCCGCCGCCGAGATTATTCGGCACATTTCTAATAAATTGACCTATCGCCGCAACGAAGCTGGCCTGGCCGGCCGGGGTTGGTGGGTAGCCAAACAGGTTAGTAAGCCAGGCGGAAGGACAGGTGTTGGTATAGGGAAAGGCGTCTTCGGCTATGATGATGGGTTTGCCGTAACGAATAGCGGCATTGCTGAGGCAGATATTCAAATTTGTTGGTGAGCCTTGGTAGAATGGGTAGTAGCTTTCGCCAATGATGTCGTAAGGAACTCCTTGAGCATTCAAGTTGTCGAAAAACGACTTGGTATTCGTCCAGTCTCCACCATTATCGATGTGGACAATAATTTGAGGCATTTTTGCGCCAGTAGCATTCGTCGCGTCTTTGATTCCCTGAATGGCAGCATTCATCACTTGACCAAGACGGATCCAGGATGGGTTGGAAATGCTCCATGTGCCGGTTAGCTGCCCGTTGGTCCACAACATGCCGGCAGTAATTTCATTCCCAATCTGGACGTAATCCGGCATCGCCCCTGCGGTGGCGAAAGTGACGATGGTGTTACTGTTGTAAGTGCGCATCTGTTGCAGAAGCTGGGTGAAGTTCAAACTTGACCAAGCGTTGGGGGTGGCTTGGTGAGCAGGGTCAGCCCAAGTATCCGAGTAATGAAAATCAAGGGAAAAGAGTAAACCGGCGTTTTTGACACGCACGGCCAGTGGCACGGTATAGGTGGCATTATTGATGTAATTGTAGGGATCTGAACTGGCTTGCGCCGCACTGCTGGTCCAAAGCCGAAGCCGCACGCAATTGATGCCATGGTTCTTGAGAATTTGAATTCCATCCTGAACCTGCCCTGCTTCTTTATAGGCAATTCCTTTTGATTCAAAGAACGCCAGATCGGAAAAATCTGCGGCAGTCAGGAAATTAGCAGTCGCTTTCTGCGCCAAACTCGTCGAAGCTGAAATAGCCAGGCGGCTGTAATTGAAGCCATCGGTGGCAGGAAGTTCAACAATGCCAATCCCGGTGATTGGACCCGACAGATTGGCTCCCGCCATGGAACCGATAGTTACGCCGGTGGCACCTATTGTAAGGTTATTCCAAACAGATGCCAGGTTGGTATAAAGCATGGTGGCATTGGTGAAGTTTGGATAAGTGCCGGTGTAGATGGGCAGCGCGTTGTTGGTTGCCACATACCACGATCCTCCCACCTGAACCGCAAAATAGTTTGTGCTTTTCGTGCCGGAAGTCTGTTCCCGGACTTCCACGGATAGAATCAGGTTCGTATATTGCGTGGGATCAATGGCGGTGAAAGCGGAATCGCCACTCGTGCCGGTGCCGGCTGAACTTGTGGTGTAAAACATCCCGGGCTTGGTTTGGCTGGGAAGCAGGCTGGTAAAATATGCCGTGTTCACCGGCAAGGCTGCGCCGGTGCCGGCATCAGTCGCGCCTGCGGCCTGATATATGCCGAGATAAGGCCCCGCCGTCTGCGAAACGGAAACAACCGTCCAGCCAACCAAGCCAAGATTGCCGGTGCCCACGAGTGAAGCGCCACCCTTGTAAGTGCCCCAGTCTTCAACGTAAATATTCATGGTTCCCGCCGGACTGCCAATGGTCGTGGAAACTAAAATAAATAAAATCAGAAGCTTTAGACTTTTAATTCTCGTAATCATCATAATAAAGACTTCCCGCCTGACCAACACAATCTAAACTTTGTTCCATTAAAAACAATGGAGCCAGATTAACGCTTGACGGGAGCGTTTCATATTGTTGCTTCTAATCTGAATTCGCCTAGCCTCACAAATGTATGGTTCCTGACAAAAATCCGGCCAGCCGGAAACTATTCTGATTTGGCCGAAAGAAATTTAAGCGTGGCCTCGGTTCGCGAGCGCACATGCAATTTGTGATAAACGTGCCGCAGATGCCAGCGCACCGTGCCGTCGGTGAGGCCGACGCGCGCGGCAATTTGCTTGTTGGGAAAGCCGGCGGCCAGCAATTCAAGAATTTCCCGTTCCCGGGGAGAAAGATTGTCCACATCCGAAGCCGTATTAGCCGGTTCCTTAAACGAAACGATGACCTTGCGGGCGATTTCCCGCGACATCGGCGCGCCGCCGTTCCGAACTTCGCGGATGGCTGAAGTGAGTTCTTCCGGCGTGCAGCGTTTTAAGAGGTATCCGTAAGCGCCGGCCCGCAGCGCCTTGAAGATACGTTCCGTGTCTTCATATACCGTCACCATGATGATTTTGATTTCGGGAATCAGTTGTATCAGCCGGGCCGTGCATTCAATGCCTGAAATATCCGGCAGTTGAATATCCATCAAGACAATATCCACCGGTCGCTTGGGGATTTCCTTTAGAGCTTCCTTGGCGGTCGCGCAAACATAGACGCACTCGCATTCCGGATCCGTCTTGACAAATTCCATGAGGCTTTCACGAATGACTCTGTTGTCTTCAACAATGGCAATTTTGGTCATAATCTCAATTTAACGGCAGCTCAAAACGCACCGTCGTGCCCTCGTCGGCTTTGCTGTTGAAGGCAAACCGCCCGCCCATTTTTTCCAAACGTGTCCGCATGTTGGCCAATCCATCCATCCCTTCCTGTTGTCCCAGTTTAACCCAGCCTTTGCCATTGTCGGCAATCGTCAGGCAAATCTGGCTCCGTTCGACTTGAATGTTCAGCCGAACTTCAGTCGCTTCGGAATGTTTTACAATGTTGGTCAGCGCCTCTTTGAACGCAAGAAACAATTCGTGGCGATGCTGCGAGTCCACGACGTGATCATCTGAATTGAAAGGGCCTTCGAGCCGCCAGGTGATGTTTGCCAGTCCCAGGAAGCGCTCCGCATAAATGGAAAAATAACTGACCATGGAAGCCAGTGAATCGTGGGTGGGGTTCATGGCCCAGACGATTTCATCCAGGGCCATGACCATTTGGCGGGCTTTTTCACCCATTTGCTCAAGGTGGCCGGCCCGCTTTTCAGGTGGAGTGATGGCCGATTGTGCCCTGACTCCCAGCATGGTTATTTCGGTGAGACCTGATCCTAACTCATCGTGGAGATCCCGGGCAATACGGGCGCGCTCCTGTGCCATTTCATGCCGCTGCTCGGCACGCTGACGTTCATGAATTTGGACTTCCAGTTCGGCGGTGCGGATTTCCACCTTGCGGTGCAGTTGGGTGATCCAAAGCACCGTGCCGATCAGGACGCAGGCCAATGCTCCCAAAATTAATAATAATTTTTTCAACGTCCACCAAGGTGGTTTGGCAATCACGGAGACATCCGATGGGGAGTTGAGCAGCAATTCGAAGGAAGCTACATCTTTGCTCGTGGCTTGGCTGGCATAAGTCCCGGTCAGTTCCAACAGGCTTCCCGCCGGGATGGCACGGATGCCTTCATCGTTGCCAGGCAACCAAGCTAAAAACGACCGCAGGCCCATGCGCATCTCGAGGGCTTGTCCGGCTGGGTTGCTCCTTTGGCTCACCAGAATGGCTCTTATCCTGACTTGGGTTGAATCCATGTCGGTGCGTGTCAAATCATCAGGCCCCAACTGTCTGGCTGCGGGAAGATCGCCATGTCCGGTTTTACGCACGACTGTTTCACGCAAAACCGGGGAAGCAACGCTAAATTCGGGAAATCCCACGGCCTCGACCAAGTCGCCGACCTTCCAATCCGGTGGATGCTTGGTAAAAAATCGGACGCCGTTCGTGCCATCCATCATGAAACATTCCGACTCCCGGATATTGATGATTTGTCCAGATACTTTCACCCTTTGGAACACACTTGCTTGAGGGTCAAACTGGAGCAATTCAGCCGCGGTTTTTTTAGGTGTGGAAAACAGATCCGCTGGTGCCGGCTGATCCACGGTGATGTCCGCGCCATAAATCCGAATCTCGCCACCTTTCACCCGATGAGTTACATAATCCCAAGTGGCCAGCAAACATCCCCGCACTCGGATCAGGGCATCTTCATAGCGAGCTAAGTCCTGAGTGTTGAGACCAGCGACGCGAAGGTCACAATTAATCCGTCCATCTGGAGTCAGCAGAATCACCCCAGCGGGCTGCACCGATGATAGGATGGCTTGGATCTCGACATATTGGGCATCCAAGCTTCCGTTCATCAATTGATCCCAAGTGGGATGAACGGGTTCGGGAAGTTCCCCTTCACCGAGAATTTGAACCTGGCTGGCATTCACCACCGGGGCAAACAAACTGGGATCAGTGGCACCTTTGACTTCCAAAAAATCTCCAATGCGGGGAGGATCAGAACGGCTTTCGGAGAAATCAACCACATAGATTCCGCGAGTGGAATCCTGGATGGTGAACGCCTGGTGTTCCGGCAAAACAGAAGTGATAACGCCATGGATTTTAACCGGATAACCGCGCTGCGCGTCTTCACGCTTCAAGTGGTGGACTTCAGCGGCGTTGATCAATACTGAAAGCCCCGTTGCGTTCGTCTCGATATTTTCCGCCGCCGGCGCGGGAGCCGCCACGGACACAATTTCCCGGCTGCTTGGAACCAATAAAATACCAAGAACTTCGCGACCGTCGCTGGTATTGACAGCCTGGCAAAACCCCGTCGCGCGAATGCGATGACCTAAAATATCAGCCGGCAGGAGACCGTCTTGGTTGGCCACTTTCACATACGCCCGGCCTGTCCCAGTGCTGATTTCCAGTTTCAATCCATCCGGATCTTCGCTCGCAAAGGTGACGCTGCCTTCGATTTCCCCCCATTGTCCATTTTCATGGCTATGCAGTGTTTGGCCAATCAACAAAGGTTGCGGTTTTGGCGGAGCAGCTTGTCCGATCACTTTCAATTGGAGTGTGGTCTCGCCGACAAACAACCGGCTACCGTCATCCGAGGTCGTGTAGAACTTGTAAAGACCATCCTGCGGCACCTTTAGGAAACCCGTAAAACATAGACCCACATGTTCCGGTCTGGGAATGACGCTCAAATCAAAATTGCTGACCGTCCCGGTTTTGAGCGCCGTCTGGGGATTAAATTCAGGCAGGCTTTCGGTAGGAACTTCAGAACACACAAAATCGAGGCCGTTGACTAAATTACTGGCTCCGGTTGCTGCATCCGCTTGAATCCGGAAAAGGGCCGAGTCAGGGATTTCTTGCCGGGTGAAAGACGGCCCATTATATTCAACGGATAATCCATATTTATCGACTCCGTTAAACCATTCGACCCGGAGTGGATTGAGTCCGGCCTTCAAAAAAACCGCGCCGGATTTTTCCACCATGTTATGGACGCCGTCGTTGTCCACGACCGGCCCTTTGGAGCCGAGTCCGAAGCCGGCACCCGTGGGTGTGATCGTGCCGGTTCCCTCCAGGCAAATTTTTTGGCCAGAGGCTACGGAACGGTCGTGAAAATCCATTTCCAGTTCTTCAGCCCCCGAGTCATCCTTCAAAACAAACTTTCCTTGCGAGGGATTGGCCCACCAGACATCTCCTGCCAGGCGTATGGAATAGCTTGTGTTTGGTGACTGGCTGGCGAATGACCGGATCTGGCTGACATTGGTGACTGCGCTCGTGGTTTGATTGTTGGGCGGTTGATCAGCCAGCGCCGTTTGCGCAACGGATCCCGCAGCTAATATGAATTCACAGCCGACCCACATCCGCCAAGACTGAATTAAAGAAGCAGGGCGCATGGGAGACAGCATATACTCCGGACGGTTTCTTTGCATCAGAATTTACCTAATGCCGGTTCTATGCATTACGGAATTGATCCTGCTAGGGCGTGGCTCGTGCCACAGGCTCCGAGGATTGCAGCCCCAATACGTTCATCGCGGGAAGTGGACAGCCTTTGGCATCAAAAAAGGAATTGGCGTCCGGCCCCCAAGATTGGCCGTTTGGATTACGGACATACGATTCCTCGGGACGCCAGTAGTTCACGCCGATGCCACGACCTTCAGGAGCTTCCCGAACCGTTTTGATGACGTCGGCGAGGAACTGCTTCTGTCCTTCGGAAGTCATCGGCCAGATCATGTTTTTGCGCGCCGCCGGCATGGGGTTGACGTCCTGGTTTGGATACGCGGTTTCCACGACCATCACATCCTTATGATAATGGCTGATGGTCTCGCGAAGATTGCCGCGGAGATTTTCAATCGTCCCGTGCCAGTTCGGATAATAGCTCTGGCCAATGATGTCGTAGTCAACACGCGCTTCATTGAGATGATCAAAATACCATTTTGTGACGGGCCAGTCGCCACCACAATCAATATGCACCACGATGCGGACATGATCAGCCGGCGTCGTAACGGAGCGCACGCCCGCGCCAGCAGCCTTGAGGATTTGGATCAGGTGATTCCATTCTTTCACATCATCGTAAGGTTCGGGAGGAGTTATCACCACCACGTCTCCAGAAAACACCTTGACGTCGGAGTGCGGAACTTTGACCTGCGCATCCGGCCACAGCATGCCGTCGGTTATTTCATTGCCTATCTGAACAAAGTCAGGTGTGGCCCCAGCGTCCTTCAAGGTTTTGATCACGTTGGCCGTGTAGGTTTCGGTCTGTTTGACCAGTGCGTCAAAATCGAGATTGGTCCACGCGGCGGGCTTGTTTTGTTTTTGCGGATCGGCCCACCAGTCGGAATAATGAAAGTCCAGCATGAATGTTCCGCCGGCGGCCTTGATGCGTTTGGCCAGCTTGGTCGTGTATTCGAGGTTGTTGACGCCATCGTTTGGATCAACCCAAATCCGCAGGCGGAAACAAGTCCAGCCGTTCTTCATAAAAATGCCGAGGGCGTCGCCCGGCTTGTCGCCATCCATGTAAACGGCCCCTTGCTTCTCAAGTTGGGCAAGCTCGGAAATATCAGCTTCAAGATAAAAAGTCTGGGGCTGGGCAGCGGATGCCGTATTGGTGGCGCATCCCACAAACAGAAGCGGCAGAATGGCGATCACCAGCAGCGGGCAAAAACGATCCCAATGCGACGACGGGGTTGGGCCTTTGGGTTGAAGTTCAATGCACATGGTTTTATTGTGACATAAACTCCAAACCTGCCTAGCCTCACAAATGCACGGATTTTGAACTTCCGTTCGCTACAACATAAATGATTATCAGAGTCATCCGGTCACGGAGACTGTTGGAAGTTGTAAGTTGCGATAAATAAATGGGCTGTGCGGGAAAAACAATGTGAGCGATTCCGACTTGGTTTTGTCATTTTCCCCAGCAGTCAAG
>Ga0182030_10006729_pt1 | contig 24177 bp, 26 predicted proteins | sample 812S3MmetaG_FD_121299 | JGI IMG/M metagenome (GOLD analysis project Ga0182030, IMG submission 121299) | Permafrost microbial communities from Stordalen Mire, Sweden - 812S3M metaG (Illumina Assembly) | ecosystem: Environmental > Terrestrial > Soil > Wetlands > Permafrost | place: Sweden...
AATGTGCTTATGTTCGAAATTCCCGGACAAAAGGCAATGTTCTTTGACTATCCAGACCTGTTCTTCCGCCATGATGCCGAAGTCCCGATTGGCTATGTTGTGGATTATGTCCTAAGCCGTCCGGAGGTCGATCCAGGGAGAATCGCCTTGGTCGGCGCCAGTTTTGGTGGATATTTCGCCCCCAGGGCTGCTGCCTTCGAGAAGCGATTGGCAGCGGTCATAGCACTTCCACTCTTCTCGGATATTGGGGCGATGTTCATTGAACTCTTAGGGTTGGATCCGAAAAAGCCATATCCGCGGGATCTGGAAGCACGCCTTGACATGTCTAAATCTTTTATTAAGACGTTGGTCAAAAGCGATTTACTAATGAGGAGTGGATATGCCAACAAAACCATCGCGGAATGGCTCGACGGCATGCGTGAATTTAGTTTGATTGGGCTCGAAAAGAACATTACTTGCCCGTTCCTCATTCTTGCAGGAGAAAGCGAATTCAATCCTGCGAGAGCGGAAAAGGAAAAGATCCAATGGAAGAAGCTAATGAACCATCCCAAGAGCCAAGCAAGGATTGTCACAGCCGCTGAAGGAGGTGAGGGACACAGCATGATTAACAACTTGCTATTGAAAAACCAAATAGAGTTTGATTGGCTCGATGACGTATTCGGCTGGAAGTCTTAGGCAAGTCTATCGTTGGTTTTATAAAGCCTAAAAAAATAATCGAAATGAAAAAAACAATTTTAACATTCGGACCCATTTCAGCAGTCAGTATGGCGGCCATGTATGTATTATTTTGCCTGGCAAGAAACAGCGCAAATTTTGGCATCTCAGAGATTTTGATGTATACCGCCGTGGTGGTGCTATTTATTATGGTGTTTGTGGGTATAAAATCTTACAGAGATAATGCACCGGGTGGTTTCATAACGTTTGGTAAAGCCTTTAAAGTTGGCGTTTTAATGTCGTTAGTATCGTCTCTGTGCTCTGCAATTCTGTGGATGATACTATTTAAACCCATTTTCAAGGATTTTATGGCGCAACATTCTGCCGCCCTGATGGAGAAGTTAAAATCAAGCGGCGCATCGGTTAACGAGATTGCTGCTAAAAAAGAAGAAATGCTAAAACATGCTAAGCTTTATGAAAACCCCTTATTTAGGGCAGCCATTATTTTTATACAAGGTTTTCCGGTCGAAGCCATCATGACTGTAATAGCTTCTTTTGTACTAAAGAAAAAACAACCCAGTGTATCATAAATCAGTTATGCTACACCGGCAGGTACATTTTAGGGTACCATCCAAAAGTTCTAACTGATCCTCCTGCCCTGGATAACCCTTACCAGTATGACTATAATTGCAATAACCAGAAGAATGTGAATGATCCCGCCTGCATGAAATGCGAATAATCCAAGCAGCCACCCGATTATCAGAATGACTGCAATAACATAAAGTAAATTGCTCATAATAAATGAATTTTAAGATTATTAAAAGAATTCTTTGCTAAAGTTAATACGACCTTAAAGCTCCTTTTCATGAACATACTCATGCATGGAGATGATTTTACTCAATAAGCCCGCCCCACCTTTTTTCCGGATGGTCGCCCAGTCTGGAAGAGAAAACACACACCTTATTGCTCATGGCTTCAAACAATGGATGATATGTTAGCCGCCTTCTGCCACGGAACTCATATTGAGTTATAGTCCGCTAATCCCAAGAAACCAATTAGAGGTAGAAACCCGTTCCGTTCGGAAAATTCGTTCGCCTGATAGATTTGTTTAATTATTCTCCCGTTTTCTGGCTATTTGTTTAGACATGAACTATCTTTATACACCTGATCATCCCCTCTGAGACAGTATTGCGCTAAGTTCTTCATTCTTATTACTATGCCGGTGCTGAAAATCACATATGCCTCCTTATCAATATTTGTCTTATGCGCCATTGTCGGCCTGGGAATAATAACCCTGCGGTATAATAAGACCTACAAGGATACTTCAAATTGGGTTCATCACACCATCAACGTGCTTGATGAAACCCAGAAATCAATGGCTGGGCTGCACAGTCTGCAGACAGGTAACCCGCGCACGCAAGTACTTTCCCACTTGCAGGAGCTCAGGCGGCTAACAGCCGATAATGCACTGCAGCAGTCACGGGTAGATAGCCTTTTCCGCTTCTATGGGCAGGCCGCTACGGCGGCTCCGCTGTCGCTGCTTAGCCTTGCTGCCATTAGTTCGTACCAGGACAGCTTACGGGAGGTATTGCTCCGTATGCAATCAGAGGAGCACCGGTTGATGGACATCCGGCAAGCCGCTAATGCCTCCAGCTTGCATATTTTGCAGAGAACCATCACTGCCCTTCTATTAATCATTTTCGGGCTGCTTTGTATTTCTTTCATCCTCATCCTTTATCATTTAAATCGGCGGTTAGGGGCCGAAAAGAAGCTGCGTGACGCGGAACAACAATTTACCCTATTGGTCCAAAAGGAAAGGAATTATGCAATCTTCATGCTCGATACCAGCGGCAACGTGAAGACCTGGAATGAAGGCGCCAGTCGAATGAAAGGGTATTCGGCGGACGAGATAATCGGTCGCCCGGTCTCGCTTTTTTATACTGACGAGCAGATCGCGCAGAATGAACACACCCTCAACCTACAAACAACCATCGAACACGGCCAATATGAAACCGTTGGATTGAGAGTGCGCAAAGACGGTTCAGAATTTTGGGCAAATGTCGTCTTTACCGCTATTCGCAATGATGGAGGAGTCCTCACCGGCTTTGTCAAAATAACCAGGGACATCTCGGAACAGAAAAAAGTGGACGAAGATCTTAGAAATTCCTTATCACGGGAAAAGGAGCTCAACGAAATGAAATCAAGGTTCGTCTCTCTGGCCAGCCACGAGTTCAAAACGCCACTTAGCGTCATTCTTTCCAGCATCAGTCTCATCGACAAATACGATGCTCCTGAAATGAGCGATAAGCGACATCGCCATGTGCAGCGGATCAAATCCAACGTCAATAACCTAAGACAAATCCTCAACGACTTTCTGTCCCTCGAAAAACTCGAAGGAGGGCTAATACACAACAACCCAGTTCCGGTTGATCTGGTAAAAATTGCAGAGGAGAATGTTTCTGATTTGGAAGAATCGCTAAAAGAAGGGCAACGTGTCATCCTTGAAACCCTGGGCGAAAATCGGCTGGTTAGCGTAGACCAGCACCTGCTTTCCAATGTTCTGAATAACCTGCTTTCCAACGCCATTAAATATTCACCAACGGGCAGCAGTGTTCGGTTCCTTATTGAATTCTACCAGGAAACCGTAAAACTTATCATAACCGATACCGGCATTGGTATCCCCGAAGACGAACAGGTGCACCTCTTTGAGCGTTTCTTCAGGGCGGGGAATACAACGGGCGTTTCCGGTACCGGCCTGGGACTAAGCATCGTCAAAAAATACCTCGACCTTATGGGTGGTACAATCCAAGTCAGTAGTAGTCCGGGAGTCGGCAGCACATTTCTGGCCACGATTCCACTTGGTATCACGGAAGAAAACGTTCACCCACACAAATCCGCTGAAAATATCAATAGCTCCCATGCCCGGCAATAAAAACCGGCATGGCATACTCGTGTATGGCCTTTTCGGCAAAACTTCGCTTGGCAATTAAAGATAAGGCTGACCTGCTGAAAGATCCGCTGATTAAAAGAAATGGCCCTTTCTCCCGCATCGATTCCTCGAACAGGCCGCCGGCATGCGAAGGCGATTCCAACATGCTCAATGATTGGAAGTGGACCTGTGCAAACTCCCGGAACTTATCCGGGTTCAGCACATGGCCTGTCCTATTATCTTTTATACAGCTCATTTCAGTTGGCAGATCAGTAAGCCCCGGCAGCTGATAACAAAATTGTTTTAGGGCTTGGAGGCTATTCCGGTTGTCGCTATATGGCATTAGTATACATCCAGGCTCCAGGTAAAGCTCCGGGACTACTACGACAGGGCAGTTAGCACGCTGCAACGCTTCCTGCAAGAAAAAATTTGGCTGACCTCGATTAGTCTCACCGCAGATCAAATCACCGCTGAGCAACATAAGGTCGAAAAACCTGCTTTCTTCCTCCAGGAGTTCCCGGTCCCATTCACCTTCGTGATCATGTAATTGACAAGGAATCAACTGTCGGCGGCATTCCCGAACAAAAATCTCCCGGTTTTTCTCTATCGCCTGATCCTGCTCATATCCCACCGAATGTACACGATCGCTATCGCCGGGCCTGAAAAAAAGCCCCACAACAACGCAAGATTGATGATGGTTCGCCGCCGCCAAAAAACCAAACGCTCCCTCTGGGAAATCATACCCGGTTCCAACAAATAGCAGCCTTTTCATATGTGCATTGATTAATGACCGGAAAATCGGAAAATACGAATGTACGACTACTTGGAGGGGTTTTGATGATTAAAATCACCTCTGAGGCTGATTGCCAATGCCTTTGTAAAATCCAGGCTGGAATTATACCGAGACACCTCATCGGCACAAATGCATGATTGGCTCAAAGAGCACTTTACGGCGTTCCCTACCGTGTGGAAAAAACGCACAAACTGACCATAGGCGAAGTCGCTCTATTTTTCGATGTGCTCGGCTAACAAGGTCTCATCAGCGGCGTCCCGTCCGTTAGGACGGACGAGGCTCGGTAGCCAAGCCCAAAGTTTTGATACTCGATCGGCTGTATGTTACCCTTTAAAAAACGAATCAATGCTGTAGGGTTTTCGGCGCGCATGGGTAAAGTAAGGTTAATGACTTATAATTTCCGGACCGCGGCCGCTGCCAGACCCGATCTTGCAATCTGCATTTATATTATAGATACGGTATGTATATTTTGCGTCCTTGCAATATATCTCTTCTTTTTTTAGCGAGCTATCCGATTGCGCTGCCTCGGTCACGCGTAAACCCATATTTTTTTGGAAATGTACCATCGCTTTCATTTGCCAGGGAACGCCTTATCGGCATTCTGTGACAACTGCTCTTTCCAGATATAAATCATGTTTGGATGAATGCCAAGATCTGATACCACCTGGGTAACTCCGGATCTTTCTGCGAGGCGGACTGCCTCTTTCTTGAATGCTCTGTTGTAGCTCTTTCTTGCTGCCATTTTACTAAATTAAGATTTTACACCTTAACTTAGTGTCCGGCGAAGTAGGGCAAGATCAGCAGGGCTTATTAAAAGGCTTATGAGTATTGAAGATATTGTTAGACTTGCAGAAGTTTAATTTAGAACCAGCCAAAAATTAAAAAGTATGGCTATCCTACAAACACATAAATTACCGACAGGAATAAAAATTGCTGCTGTTCTTATGATAATTTTTGGACTTACAGAAGTTATAACAAGTTTTAGACACGAATTCTTCGGGCTGACAACTTCTCAAGCGACCATTTCTACTATTATTGGTGCGACTATTGGGATAAGTAGTACTAAAATTCAAACCGAGACACTACACCTTTCAGAGATATGTTGCCGGGAAGGAAAAGTGGAGTTAAAAAAATAAAAATGAAAGATAGATATAAATATGGTATCGGTTTCTGGTCAGGCTCTGGCATTTACAGCTTAATCAATATGATTATGAATCTCAATCATAGAAGCCAGAATAAAATTTTAGTTTACGACTGTATCATAACAGGCGTGGCTGTCTTTGGTTTGATTTTGTGCATTTATTTATTGAATAAAAGAAAAGAAAATTAAAATTAAAACTGACCCTCTACCGCGCCGTTTAGTATCGTAAGGCGTTACTTACCAGGCTCGGTACCGATTTTATGGATCGAGTTTTTTCTGCCTATTTTAAACCGATATGCTTGCCAGCCGCTTCAAATCCGTTAAAAATAAGTTCGAAATTTGTACAGGCAGGGCGCTGAATAATTATCTTGCAGCGCTTCGTCGACCTGGCAGGACGAATTTCGAACAGCTTTGTCGGGGATTTAAAACGAATAGCCAATCTAGTGACTTGAAAACCAAATCCTTAGCCTGCCTTTTGTCATTTCCCAACTCAGTATGAAAAGTTAAGAAAATGTCAGAGGGACCTTTATTTTCTCTTCTTGGTTGGCGAATCCGGATCATAATTTAGCACAATAGGTAGTGAGAATGTGTATATTTTCCGTTATTTTTACACATAAATTTAATCTTATGCGAACTAATATAGAGTTGGATGACGTTCTTGTAAAACAAGCCATTAAACTCAGCAAGCTCAAGACTAAACGGGAGGTCGTACAGGAGGCCCTTAAGAGTTATGTCGCGTCCATGAAAAAAAGGGAATTGCTGAATCTGAAAGGCCGGGTCTCCTGGGAGGGTAATTTAAAGGACATGCGTAGTTTATGAGCGAGCCTTTGATATTCGACACTTCGGTGTGGATTGATTTTTTAAAGGATAAGAGCAACCCGGAATCTGATCTTCTCACATCTTATATTGACCAAGAAGATCAAGTGTTGTTAATCCCGACCATATTGCAGGAAGTATTGCAAGGAGTTCGCGAGGACTCACAATACCGGAAAATTAAAGAGATTTTCTCCTATTTCACTGTATTACAACTTCCTCCGGTTCAGGCTGCTATAGGCGCTGCTGAACTGTATAGAGGCTTGCGTAAAAAAGGGCTGACTATTCGAAAGAGCAATGATTGCCTGATTGCCTATTATGCCATTGAGTTTTCAACACCTCTTGTCCACCTGGACAGCGATTTTGAGCTTATCCGTAAGTATTCAAAACTAAAAACCTGGCATCCTCAATCTTGATAGAATGGCGCCAACTTATAGCCTGCAAGATGCGTGAAAACCCCCCAGAACGATAATTATGAAAATCTCATTGGACATTCTAAAGCAAATTTTCATCGGATTAACCTTTAGTCTTTATTTGATTAGTTGCAACAGCCATTCAACTACTAAAGCTGGTAAGGATTCTCTTACCAACCATCCGACAGACAGTGATAGGCTACGAATTTTATGAAAAGCGCAATATAGAAGCGTTCTGGGCGCAACTGGACAACCAAGGCTATGATCAGGCATCAGTAATTGCCCGGGATTTAAAACAAAGGGATACGGCTTTTCTGCTCCCCGAAAGTGACGTAAACGATCTCGCTTTTATCCTTCTTGGCAAGGACATGAAAAAGGGCGCCGTTGCTATTTTCAAGTACAATCTTGCCGCAGGCCGGTTCGTCACGGCACCACGAGCATCCGGGTGTGGCAAAATAGGACACGTACCGCACTATAAAAAACAGGCCCAAATAAATGGTTCTATAATTTGCCCCAAAAGCCGGCATTACGATCCCTCAACCGAGGATTGATAGCTGACGTTTACCATGGTGCCAATCTCCCCTCATCGATCCTCATCGATTGATACTCTTCCTTCCAGGCATGTTTCCATCTCCGGTGACTCCACAGCCACATATCCGGTTGGCGACGGATCACCGATTCCAGGTATCGCACATACTCACGAGTCAGCTCGCCTTCCGGCAGCCCGGCCGCGTCCGCACAGGCCAGTTTTATGGTAGCATGATAATGACCGCGCCGTGGCTTTTCGATTGCGGCAAAGACCACCGGCAGGTGCCCGCTGCGCGCTCCTTTTTCCGGTCCGCTGGCAAATGGGGTAGGACGCCCCAGGAAGTCGATCCAATAAGAGGTTTGCATATTTCCAGGACATTGGTCGGCCACCAGCCCCAGCAAGTATTGGGAGGAAAGATACGGAACAATGGCTTCACGCATATTGGGCGCCTGCAAAAAAACATTGCCGCTGCGGGTGCGAAGCCGATAGAACAGCTTTTCAAACACCTTATTGCCGATGGGCATATACACGACCAATATCTTGTATTTCGTCAGCGCAGTCAGCACGATCTGACCCCATTCCCAATTGAAAGTATGCCCCAGATGCATCTGGCAGCTCTTGCCCGTCGCGTATACTTCTTCCAACTCCCGTACGTCTACCGTGAATCGCTTGTGCAACCAGGACTCATTGGCGGATATCAGCTTGATGACCTCCACAAAAGAATCGATGAAGTTATGGTAAAATTTTTTCGCGATGCGCACTCGTTCAGCCTCACTTCTTTCAGGGAAAGCCTGCCGCAAATTATCCATTACGACTTTCCTGCGGTAGCCAATGCCGTAATAGACTATCCCATAAATACCATCTGACAGCAGATAAAGGATCCGCATGGGAAGAAGCGATACAAGGTAAAGTAATCCGTAAAAAAGATAATACATCATTGATTCTAGGAAGTTTTCCATGCAGGAGGCATGGGAGACGTTTACGTTCTCCTTAAAGATATAGGTAATTATCGTTAATATGCCGCATTCCTGGCTTTGGATGGTTGGCGTACCATGAAATAGTTGAAAAGCGGGCCTTCACCGGAGTCCTGGCCCTTGCACTCGCAAGTCTGTTTAACAGCTACTTCATCCGCAAGCATCTCCTGCATTTCAAAGCGACAAAAGGTCCCCGCCTTACGGGACGGGGCCTTTATCAATATGGGGAACTAAAACTCAAAGACAGGGGATTGCCAATTTTTTTAGCCAAAAATGTTTTTGCTCGCGAGAGCGGACGAAGACAACCAGACCGCGAAGCGGTCGGGAGGCCTTTGGGTAATGCAAATGCGGCGATGGATCAGCGGAGGCCGATAGGCCGCTCCGGGCGTCTCTGTTTAGAAGAATAGTAGATGACTTTGGGATGGTGCCCCGGAAGACCCATTTTTATAAAGTTGCCTGAAAAAAATGTCATCTAAAAACGTTAGGCCCTATCTGGATAAGAAATTCCCCGGGAGCCGTAAACCTTCTTCGCTGGCCAGGGCTTTGAGCATGACTTTTTGAAGTCGCTTGGGAATCAGCTCAACTTCGATCTGGGTAAGCGGCTGAAGAAGTTCAATGAATTCATCATCATCGTCATAGTATCCAAATTGCAACACCCACCTACCCTCGGATAGTAACCGGAGGGCCATCTCCTTATCTTCTTCGTAGATATGAACTTTTATTACTGACCACTGTTCTTCATCCTCGATTTCAAAGTGAATCTCGACGATATCTTTACCTACTACTTCTGTCACGAGTTTCTCCACCAGGGAGCCAGGATGTTTTTTTAGCAGTTCTTCGTACGTCATATTTTTTGCCATAGATCAGGCAAAGATAACGAGCGCCGGGAGTGGTATCGCAAATTGCGCTACCATGATAAAATTATTTATGGGCCAGCCGACCAAGAAATGGATGAAAACCTATGAAGTGCGCAAACTGCTCAATGTCTCCGGGGATAAAAACGAGGCAATTCCAATACATTGATTTTTAAATACTTATAATAACCTAATTCCCAAATTCCGGTCTTCTTTTGTTCATCGGCTTTACACAATTCGAAAAATGGATTATATTATTTACATCTCACGCATTAAGCAGGAAGAGGCTGGGTAACACCGAGACGAACAAATGCAACGCGTTGAGCATCATATTGGAAAATGGCGCCAACCAATTTATGAAATCCCAATTTGCCATTTAGTGATCGAAATCATAGATGCGATTGATCATTTTCATAAAAATGGACCCAAAGGTCGTATTAACTTCATATAGAAAGGGATTCTTTAACATTTTTTAAAATTTATTTTATGGGCAATTTACTTTATGTCATCGCCGTCATCCTGATAATAGGGTGGCTGCTTGGGTTTTTCGCATTTCATGTAGGCGGCATTATTCACCTTCTGCTGGTTATTGCAATTATTGTTATTCTAATAAGGATTATCCAGGGTAGGAGGATCGGTTAGAGCTTATGGAGAATATCCGAGAATGCGGGTAGTGCTCCCATGAATAGGTAATACTTTAGCCTAAAAGTACACTCGAATGAAACTATACATTAGAAATATGGTATCTATACGCTGCAAAATGATAGTAAAGGACGAATTGTCAAAACTCGGACTACGCTATACGACTGTGGAACTGGGAGAAGCAGAGATCATCGAAAACATCGACGTTGAGCAGTATGAACAGATCAGGGCAGCCCTGTTGAAATGGGGTCTTGAACTAATGGAAGATAATAAGAGTGTGTTGATACTAAAGATCGTAAGTATTATTATTGAACTGGTCCATTACTCAGACGAGCCATTATCCATAAAATTATCGGTGTATTTAAGTCAGAAAATGAAACACCATTACACTTATCTGTCCAATCGCTTTTCAGAAGTGCAAGGCTTTTCGATTGAACAATTCTTTATATTGCAAAAAATTGAACGTGTAAAGGAATTGCTCGCGTACAATGAGCTTTCTCTTAATGAGATTGCCTACAAGATGAACTATAGTAGTGCAGCGCATCTTTCCGCTCAGTTCAAGAAGGTGACGGGGCTTACTTCTTCGCATTTCAAACATTTAAAGAACAACAAACGAAATATGCTGGAAGATCTGGGAATGGTAAAAACAAATGCGAATGCTTCATTTTAAGATTTTTACAAAGTATTGTACTATCAAATGAGACACTTATAAGTCATGAAAACAATAAAGTTTGTAAGCGACGAATTGTGGCAGAAAAATTCTCTGTCTCGGTTCGAAACAATGTAAATAACTACCTTAAGGACAAAGGAATCTATACGAATGGGAATTTCACGCTGGTGACACAAACAATAGCTATACTAGTATGTGCATCATGCATGATACTGTACATGGCTACTATTGCGCTACCTGGATTTGATGGAAGGGATTCGCATGCATATACCATTTAGGTTCGAACCTAAGATCCGAAACTCTTATCTGTAGCTAGCTTCAATAGATTTTACAGGGCTCTGTAAAGTCCCCGATATGCAAAATTTCTTCTTGGAATTTATCAAACTAATCATAAACGATTCCTTCACAAAGAGCTATAGCAAAACTATAACTTTTCTATGTATTTATCGGATCCTATAGCAATTATTAAGAGGCCAATTTGATGCTTACTGATCAATATCATAAATGAAATTGAACATTTTCATGCATTGAAATCGTTAGATGGTTTTTTTATTTTTTATGCAAAATCACACTTGAGGGCCCATAAAGAGCAAGATGTAAATTCTGTAATTTGTTTGGGTTGGGATGTAACACCTGAGCGCATAGATGTAAATACCTTTGCCATCGATTCTTACTATTGAAATTAAAAAAGAAGTAATCCATAGACCGGCTGCGCCGGAAAAATCGTTCGTTTATGAATTGGATCATCGGCATATTGAGAACCTATCCCGAACTGGCCATTTTTCTTACTATCGGTATAGGCTTTTGGATCGGGAATAAAAAGTTGGGAAGTTTCAGCCTGGGCGCCGTCACCAGTGTGCTGTTAACGGGCGTCCTGATAGGCCAGTTGAAAATTGATATTTCCCCCAATGTGAAAGCCGTTTTCTTCTTGTTATTCCTGTTTGCAGTCGGTTTTGGCGTGGGCCCACAATTCTTCCGGGGATTGAAAAAGGACGGCCTCCCGCAAGTCCTGTTCGCGCTTGTCGTATCTGTCCTTTGTCTCGTTTTTCCCTGGGCTGCTGCCAGGATCATGGGATACGATCTCGGGGAGAGCGCCGGTTTGTTGGCGGGTGCAGACACCATTTCCGCAGTGATCGGGGTGTCCACCGATACCATCAACTCGCTGTCGATGCCGGCGGATCAGAAAAAGGCGATGATCAATGAGATCCCCGTTTGTTATGCCGTCACTTATATCTTCGGAACGATCGGGTCTGCATGGATCGTTGCCAATCTCGGGCCGATCATGCTCGGGGGGCTGGACAACGTGAAAAAGCAGTGCAAGGAATTGGAGGCCAAACTGGGCAGCGGACTTTCGTCCGCGGAGGGAGGTGTTTTTCCGGCCAATGACCGCGTGCTTTATAACGCCTACGAGATAGGTGCAGACTCTGTCGCAAAAGGGAAAAAAGTGGGTGATCTGGAAAAACTATTATGGTCCCAGGGGCATCGTCTCTTCGTCGAACGAATCCGGCAAAATGGCAAGATCGGAGAGGCCGGAAAGGACATGCTGCTGCAAGAGAAGGATACGATCGTCCTGGCGGGAAGACGGGAATTCCTGTTGGGGGAGGATAGCCAGATCGGAAAAGAAGTCAACGACGTAGAACTGCTGAATTTCCCGGTTGAAAAGCTAAGCGTATTGTTGGTCAACAAGGAAGTAGCGGGCCACACCCTGAAAGACCTGCGAAACAAGGATTTTATGTATGGCATTTCTGTCCGATCGATCAAAAGAGCGGGCATCGAGATCCCCGTTTTACCAGGAAGCCAGTTGGATAGGGGAGATATGCTCGAGCTGGCCGGGCTTAAAAAACAGGTCGAGATCGCTCTGCCAAAGATCGGCTATACGGACCGGCCGACCGATAAGATCGATATGGTTTTTGCCGGCTTTGGCATTTTCCTGGGTGGTCTTTTTGGCGCGTTGACGTTGCATATCGGTCATGCGCCCCTGAGCCTGAGCACAAGCGGCGGGGTCCTGATAGCCGGCCTGGTATTCGGCTGGCTGCACAGCCGCCATCCCAATTTCGGCGCGATACCCCAGCCCACTTTATGGTTCATGAATCAGGTCGGCCTTTGCCTGTTCATAGCGGTCGTGGGAATATCCGCAGGCCCTTCCTTTGTGGACGGATTCAAGAAAGTAGGCCCGATGTTATTTTTAGTCGGCGCCCTTGTCACTACTATTCCACTGATCATCGCCATTTTCCTGGGACGGTATGTTTTTAAGTTTCATCCTGCGATCACCCTTGGCTGTACAGCTGGTTCACGAACGACTACCGCAGCCCTCGGGGCTGTGCAGGACGCGCTGGACAGCAAGACGCCGGCATTGGGCTATACGGTTACCTATGCCGTAGGCAACACGCTGTTGATCCTATGGGGTGTCGTCATTGTATTATTAATGAAAAAATAAGCATATGTTAACAAAAATAAAGACAACCCGGAGCGAAGAGCAAAAGCTGGAAACGCTAAGTCCGTTCGAGCTGAAAAACAAACTGATCGCCCTGGCTGAGGAGAATGCCCGGAAGAGTGCAGCCCAGTTCCTGAATGCAGGAAGAGGTAATCCTAATTGGACAGCCGCCGAGCCGAGAGCGGCCTTTTTTACCCTGGGTCTGTTCGCGCTTGAAGAGGCCCACAAAACGATGAACCCCGGACACGGGATGGCGGGGATGCCGCAGAAACCCGGGATTGCCAACCGGTTTCGGGAATTCCTGGAAAATAATAAGACATCGCCGGGTACAGGGTTGCTCAAGCAGGCGCTGGAATACGGCATAAAAAAGAAAGGGTTCGATCCTGATGACTTCGTTCATGAACTGGCAGACGCCCTTGTTGGAGATAATTATCCTGATCCTGTCAGGATGCTCGCCCATGTCGAGGCGATCGTGCGGGACTATATCGGCCAGGAAATGTGTAACGGCAATCCGCCCAAAGGGAAATACAATCTTTTTGCGACAGAAGGGGGCACCGCCGCCATTTGTTATCTGTTTGATTCCCTGATCGATAATTTCCTGGTCAAGCGCGGAGACAAAATTGCTCTGCTCTTACCGGCCTTTACTCCTTATATTGAAATTCCGGAGCTTGACCGCTATGATTTCGAGGTGATAAAGGTTCAGGCAAGTACGACAGATCAACAAGGGCTGCATACCTGGCAATATCCCGATAGCGAGATCGATAAACTGAAAGATCCTGCTATCAAGATCGTTTTTGTCACGAACCCCAGTAACCCCCCTTCGGTGGCCCTGCACCCGGACACCGTTAAGCGGCTCATGGGGATCATCAAAACCGACAATCCAAACCTGATGATCATCACCGACGATGTGTATGGCACTTTTGTTCCAGGGTTCCGTTCACTGATGGCAGATCTGCCGCAAAACACCCTGGGCGTCTATTCATTCAGCAAGTATTTCGGCTGCACCGGATGGAGGTTGGGTGTCATTGCCGTCCATGAGGATAATATCTATGACCAAATGATTGCGATTCTGCCGGCCCGACAGAAACAAAAATTGGAGAAAAGATATGCCAATCTAAGTCTCCACCCCGGAGAAATAAAATTCGTGGATCGCCTGGTGGCGGACAGTCGATCGGTCGCCTTGAATCACACGGCCGGCCTATCCCTGCCGCAGCAGGCCCAGATGGCGTTATTTGCACTGTTTGCGCTTTTGGACGAAAAAGGGGAATACAAGAAATTGACGCAGAACATCGTGCAGGAGAGACTTCGGCTGTTGTGGGAAGCCACTGGTTTCACGCTTGCCGCCGACCCTCTTCGGGCGGGCTATTATGCGGAAATTGATATCATGCTTTGGTCCAGGAAATTTTACGGCGACGACTTTGCCGCTTACCTGAAGCTGCATGCGGACCCAGTAGACATTCTTTTCCGGCTGGCTGAAAAAACATCCATCGTGCTGTTGAACGGAGGTGGATTTGACGGGCCGGAATGGAGCATACGCGTCTCATTGGCGAACCTGGATACGCCCGACTATTCGATCATCGGAAAGGCCATTGCCACAATGCTGCATGAATATGCTGCCGACTGGAAAAGCACTCAATAACATCTTTATTAATTGATTGATAAATATTATACAAAATGAAAAAATTACTTTCCCTGCTCTTCGCAGCGTTGATTTGCAGCCATCTCTTTGCCCAACGGCTTCCGCGCATTATCATCCTGGCTACCGGCGGCACCATTGCTGGTAAAGGAACATCTGTTAATGCGGCCGGCTATACTGCCGGGGTGGTGCCCATCCAGGATTTGATCGCCGCCGTTCCGGGCATTGACAAATTGGCTAAGCTGAGCGCCGAACAGATCAGCAATGTGGGTAGCCAGGATATGACGGTTGATATCTGGCTGAAGCTAGGCAAACGCATAGACGAAATATTTAAAACGGATGCGGCCGACGGGGTAGTCGTTACCCACGGCACGGACACGATGGAGGAAACCGCTTATTTCTTAAGCCTTACTGGTCGCTATGCTAATCCGGTGGTATTGACAGGGTCAATGCGGGCGGGATCCGCCATGAGCGCGGATGGACCTGAAAATCTCTACGAGGCGGTGCAGGTAGCGGCGAGCCCCGAATCCAAAGGCAAAGGGGTGATGGTGGCCATCAATGGAAGCATTTTCGACGCCAGGGAAGTAGTCAAGACCAATACCACGCACGTGAATGCCTTTACTTCGCCCAATACGGGACCGATTGGCCAGGTAATGGGTACCGTGGTGGTATACTATACCAAAGAGTTGAGAGAAGAGAATAAAAATACGCCTTTCGATATTACCGGCTTAACCAAGCTTCCCAATGTAGCGGTAGTAGAATTATATGCCGATGCATCTAATGTAGGCGTGAATGCGCAAGTTCAGGCCGGTATAGACGGTTTGGTCATCGCGGGGTTGGGTGATGGAAATCTGAATAAAACAAACACGGACGCCGTATCGGCGGCTATTGGCAAGGGAATAGCCGTGTGCCGTTCTTCCCGGGTGCCTACCGGACGGGTAATTCTGAATGACGAAACCGATGACGCCAAATTGGGAACGATAGTGGCCTCGGACCTTAATCCCCAAAAGGCCAGGATACTGTTGATGTTAGGCCTTACGCGAACCAAGGATACGAAGGTACTGCAAAGTTATTTTTTCAAATATTAGGATGACACTGGTAAAACGCCGCAAAATGAGACGCTATACACTTATTCTGGTCTGTTTTATACTATTTGTGGCCCTGGCAGACGCCCAAATGAGTAAACAGATCGATACCTCGATTAATCACACGACTCGCATTATCCCTATTGACAGGGCAATGCTTCTGAAGAATATTGACGTCATCGCCAACATGCAATACGCCAATAACAGTAACTTCCTTAACGGGCAGTATACCGGTAGCAATTATGCTTTTAACCAATTCCGGCTGGAGGTAAGAGGAAATGTTCTTGACAGCACCGTTTTTTTTCGTTTTCGCGACCGGTACACTAGAGACCCGATCACCCAGTCGGTTGATAATATCAGTCACTCGGTGGATATGGCTTTTATTGGGATAAGTCTGCCCCGGAATTTTAGCGTGGCTTTTGGAAAAATGTGCGCGGATTACGGCGGGTATGAGTTCGATGCGAACCCAATCGATATTTATCAATACAATGATATCGTCGAAAATACCGATAATTATTTGGCGGGTGCGCAGGCTGCCTGGGCGCCTTCGGGAAACCAGCAATTCACGGTCCAGCTTCTGAATGCAAGAACCCAGACGTTTGCGCAAATATATGATACCATTCCCGGAATCAAAGCGGCGCAATTTCCCAGCGCCGTCGTAGGAAATTGGCGGGGCAGTTTTGCGAACGGCGCGTTTTCCACGTTTTGGAGTTACACGTTCATTACTGAGGCCAGTCGTCAGTACGTCTATTATACTGCACTGGGAAATCAATTCCAATCCAAAAAATGGCTGATCCAATACGATTTTAAGTATATGCGTGACGATATTGACCGGCTTTCGCTGATAACCAGCTTGATCCCCAAGAGTTATTCTCCCTACCAGGCGCTGAACACCACCTATTTGGAACATTGGCTTAACCTCCAATATACTTTTTGCGCCGGGTTTAAAGCAGCATTGATCGGTATGGTCGATGACGCTTACTGGTACGGCAATCCGGATCCGCAGAAAAATAACCATATCCGGACATCCTGGGGTATTATTCCTTCGTTGGAATATTATCCTTTCAAAAAATTGAATCTGAAATTTTACACGGCTTACGTGGGTAGGTATTATGACTTTACGGGCTATGCCAAATCCAAATTTGGGCTGGAAAATTCAACCACGGGAATGATCCAGGTGGGCTTTATTTCGCCCTTGGTGATTTTGTGATTAGCGAGACGATCAGGCAGGTCTCCACGAAGCGGGCCTGGCCGCCCGATAACTCTTTCAACGTATAGTCTTGCTTCGAGCGGAATTCCGGAAAACGCCTTTCAAAGCCGGCGTAATCCATCACAAAATCGTCGAATATCCTTTTTAACTTCAGGAAGGAAGGAACGAAGCTAGTCTGCGGGAGATAACTCAATCCGCGATGCCGGGCGAAGGCCTTTCGCATCAACTGGGATTTGCCGCAGCCATTTCGGCCCAGCAGGTCCGTGATCTGACCCGTCGAGAGGCGAATACCGTCCGTTTGCAGCTGGAGATTCATCTGATGCGGCTGATTTGGGTGATGAGGAGCAAGTATAGGGCCATATCAAAAAACAAAGTGGTTGACCACAGAACAAATTTCGAAAGCCCTAAGTTGCGGTAATAAAAGAATTCATCGCCCTTATAACGCTTTATAAAAATATAAATGATGTATAGTACGGCAGCTTTCAGCACAAGCAGCGCCAAAAAGATGCTGGAGCCATATTCCCAGGATAAGAACACGCCGATCGCGGTCGTGAGCAGGCTCCCTAAGCAAAAGCTTCGGTAAAAAGTCGAGATCAGCTTTATCTTCTTTAAAATTGGCAATTCGATCGGATTGATGCGTACTTCAATTTCGACAATAATCCGATATCGCCCAAAAAAATCAAGAAAAAAATTGGCCTATGCCAGCCGCTTTGGCCAAGCATGAACAGGTAATCCACAATCGTGGGGAACCAAATTGCGGCCGAAAGGCAAACTATGAATATTCTTAAGGACTTCAAACCTTAGGCAGGCTGAGCGCCAGTGTTGATTTACTTTGAGTACATTTGACCCGAAGGAGATTTCGCCGGTTCTTTTGGATATATTAACCAAAAATAATAATATTATCAACTAAATAGATTATGATAAGCTTGGTGATACCGGTTTATAATGAAGAAGAGTTGATTTTTACGCTTTTCGAAAGGGTGCAGAATGCCATGGAATCGATCGGGGAACATTTCGAGGTCTTGCTTGTAGATGATGGCAGTGCGGACAGCACTTTTGAAAAGCTGAAAATTTGCCATAACAGGGACAAGCGATTCAAAATCCTGTCTTTGTCCCGGAACTTCGGCCACCAGGCTGCTTATACCGCGGGTTTAAATTATGCAAAAGGCGACTACATCGGCATGATGGATGGAGATTTACAGGATCCGCCTGAACTGATCAGGGAAATGTACCAAAAAGCCGTAGATGAAGGATTCGATGTAGTATATGGAAAGAGAGGGGAACGAAAAGAGAAGCTATCGAAGCGATTGCTGATCAAATTATTTCATTCTATATTCGGGAGACTTTCTAACCTGGAAAACATAAAGCACGTGGGCAATTTTTGTCTTATGTCAAGAAAGGCGCACAAAGCTTTTCTGTCTTTACAGGAAAAAAACCGTTATTTACCCGGCCTCAGATCTTTCTTAGGGTTTAAACAGGGCTTTATAGATTATTCGAGACCCGATCGCCAACAAGGTGAAGCGAAAATGTCCCTGCACAGATTGATTGCGCTGGCGCTCGACGCCATTTTTTCCTTCTCCAATTTGCCTGTGAAAATTTGCCTTTATTCCGGCCTTATCGGCGTGATCCTGATATTCCTGGCCGTGTTTTATACTCTTATTGGCAAATTGACGGGATTAGCGCCGATTGGCTGGTCGTCCATTATATTAAGCATCTATTTTATCGGGTCTGTCCAACTATTGTCGATCGGCATTTTAGGTGAATATGTATATAGGATATACAAGGAAACGCAAAATCGTCCTGTTTTCCTGGTCAACGAATTTATTGGATAAATCTAAATATAAAAAATGACCGAGATTGCCTATCCGGGTAATGAATTGGAGCTGTTCGAACATGCTACCGCATGGAAAGCGTATTATGGCCGTTTCTTAGCCCCTTTTCTCAAGGGCAAAGTATTGGAAGTAGGCGCTGGCATCGGTGGCACTACCCGTGAGCTTTGCGACGGCACCCAGGAGAAATGGATTTGCCTCGAGCCGGACCCCGGTCTATATGCCAGTTTGCAAAATAAAATCGCCGGCGGCCACCTGCCGGACTGCTGTACTGCCGTCGAAGGCACGACGGCGGACCTGCAACAAGAAGAAAAATTCGATGCCATAATGTATATTGACGTCATTGAGCATATTGAGCAAGACGCGGATGAACTCAGCAGGGCAAAATCATTATTGGCTGAAGGGGGATACCTGATCGTACTGGTCCCTGCGCACCAGTTTTTATTTAACGAGTTTGATCGGGCTATCGGTCATTACCGACGCTACAATAAGAAAATGCTGAAAGCCACAGGGCCGGATGGAGTAAGCCTAGTAAAATTGTTCTACCTCGATTCGTGTGGGCTCATTGCCTCGCTTGTAAACAAGTACTTCTTAAAGCAAACCTATCCCACGTTAACGCAAGTCAATTTCTGGAACAGATTCATCATACCTTTGTCGAAAATTACCGATATCCTTCTAAATCATAATGCAGGCAAGACTCTGGTAGCGATCTGGCGGAAGAAGTAACTTACAAACCTCTACTAAATGAAAAAATGGGCTCCCTGGATTTTGGCTACAATTTTTGCATTGATCATCTATCATATCAAATATGGCCTCGCGACCTTGCAGCCATCCAATATCAGTTGGTTAATGTCTGTTCGTCATGATTGGGGCACGCACTATCTTGGCTGGGCATTTTTCAAAAGTGAGCCCTGGCATTTTCCGATCGGGAAAATAACCGGGTACAATTACCCGGTTGGCACCAATGTCGGCTTTACGGATTCCATACCTCTCCTGGCTATTTTCTTCAAGCTGTTTGCTCCCCTGCTGCCCGATGATTTTCAGTATTTCGGGATATGGCTGTTTCTATGCCATCTGCTGGCAGGGTATTTTACTATCTTATTGTTCAGGCTTTTTAAAATCAACTGGATCATTACTCTTGCTGCTGTTGTATTCGTCGTCACGAACCCCGTCCTTATCTACCGGGGAATGCATCCGGCCTTGTGCGCGCACTGGCTTTTGATCGGTTCTATATACATTTATTTCCTGGGCCCTGACACTACCGGAACGAATAAAATACTTCTCTTTCAGTTCTTTTTATTGACCCTGAGCGCACTAATAAATCCTTATATGTGCGGGATGGTGCTTGGCCTTACATTTGCTACAACAGTGAGGCTTTGCTTTTTCGATAAAGTCCTTCGAAAGCAGCATTTTTTCGCCTATTTAGCGGCATGCCTGTTTTCGGTGCTATTGCTTTGGTACCTGACCGGGCTGGTAGAATTTGGGGGAAAGGAAGACCTGGGTGTCGGTGGCGCCTACGGACTATACTCATTGAACCTGAACGCTCTCTTTGATCCCGGCGGCTACTCTTCCATCCTGCCGAAATTGAAGCATATGAGCCCGCTCCAGTATGAGGGCTATATGTACCTGGGATTTGGAATGCTGTTGCTCCTGTCCCTTTTCCTTTTCTACCGCGGATATATTTTCATTCAGCGGAGAATGACTGGGGGGAAAAGCGCGGAGCCTGCGAAGACTGCAAAAGGGGCCAAGAGCGTGATACCCCTGCTGGCATTGGCCACACTTTATGCCATATTTTCCATTACTCTTGTCTTTACCTTTAACGACCGGGTATTGTTCAGGCTGCCTGCCCCGTCGTTCTTTGTCAATCTCGAAGAGATCTTCCGGGCCAGCGCAAGATTCTTTTGGACACCGTATTATTTGATCATTCTTTTTACGATCATTGGTATTGCAAAGACGAAGATCAATCCACTGATCACGTCCTCTGTCATCCTGCTGGCGCTGATCGTTCAGTTATACGACATCAAGCTTCTGTTGATGCGAAGAAACCTGACCTATGGATCCTACACGCCGCCGATGGATAATAAGAGCTGGCTCCTGCTGATGAGCCAGTTCGATGAAATACTAGCTATCCCGCCCTTTTATTCGCCGGCGATCAGACCAATGGATTACCAGGATTTTTGCTATTTGGCTTTGAAGGCGGGAAAGCCTATTAATATGGCATACGTAGCAAGGTCGGATTCCCGTGCGATGCGGCGATACAGCGATAGCCTGACCGAGATGGTGCAGTCCGGGAGATTATCCCCGAAAGCCTTGTATATAACTGATGCCCTCTCCCTTGAACAATTTTCCCTGGCGTTGCAGTCCGGAGCCGGCCGGTTGAACGCGCTGGATGGTTGTTATTATATCTTCTCCAAAGACCTGAAAAACGAAGCGATCGATTCACTGACGAAGAAACTTAACGCACTGCAAAAGGGAAGACTGGACAGCGCAATAAATTCCATAGCGAAGAGGACAGAATTCGTGAAGGCCGGAAAAATACCGGTCGTTGAAAATAAATCCATCAATTATAACCTGGAATCAATAAAGATGGTGCGTGGCATTTTAACGATACACGGCTGGGCGGTTGAAGATTCCACACCGGATAATTCGGAAGACTCGGTATTCGTCTTCCTGAGTTCCGGCGATAAAACGTACTGGGCCTCTACCGTATTATCCGAAAGGGAAGATATTGCCAGGGCTTACCCAAAATCGAATATTCATCATGCCGGTTTTAATTTATTTGCTTTTACGGATAGTGTACAAATGGGACGTTACCACGTAGGAATTTTCATCAGGGATGCGCATGGCCGGTATGTGAAACAAACGACAGGAACGGATATCAAAGTAAAACTTCCCGAATTTGCCATTCCTGAAAATATTAACCGGCTACCTGTCACAGGAACGATCAGGTACGACCTGAACTTGAATGACAAAAACGCTGAATTCGACGTTAGTGGATGGGCAGCGCTCGAAAACCAGGATGCCGATAGCTGTACGATAAGGCTGGTCTTAAAGGGTAAAGAACATATCTATGCATTCGTTACGGAGTCAGTCCATCGGCAGGACGTAACGGCCGCTTTCAAGAATAAATACAAGCTTGACAATAGCGGCTACCTGGTTGAAATAGCAAAGGATAGCCTGGCGAAAGACAAATACCAGTTTGGAATCTTAATCCGGGATCTCAGGAATAACAGCGAGAAAATAATGATGACAGACCATGCAATAGACATTCGATGATCAAACTCAGCAGGCATCTATTGGTTGAGTATTTTTGATTACAAAAAAATAAATTGATCGATACGATAAGCATTTTTAAGAAGTAACAAAGGAATGAGAAGGGGTCAGGTGATGTAAATCAGGGGATTCAGGGCGTCGTTATTCAGGAGGTCGCCAATTTTCAGGCGACTGAAGTCAGCGTCGCTCAGGATGTTTTGAATGCCGTTGAAAACAGCCCCCTCGGGCATATATGCACAGGTCATGGCGCGCCGATAGCCGGCCGTCATGTTCGCATGGGCGCCGTGAATAGTGAGTCCGTTGTGGAAGGAGCAACTGCCGGCTTTCATGGTTGCAGCTGCTGACCGGCTGGTTTTAAATTCCGGGTACGTGGTAAAAATGGCCCCCATGTTTTTGCCGATGCCCGGATTCTCGAAGGTAGTCCGTTGGTAAGAGCCGGGTATGAAAAACAGACAACCGTTCTCATAAGTCGCGTCGTCCAGAGCCACCCATATAGACAGGGCACGGCGGTCGCTGAAAGACCAGTAAGGGGTGTCAAGGTGCCAGGAAGTGGGGTTTGCCCAAGGCCTCTTTATCAGCGCCTGATCGTGCCAGATGCGGATACCATCCACACCCGCCAGCTGCGCGGCCATCTTACCAAGACGCTCATCCAGCATAACCTTCTTCATCTTTTCATTGTCCTGCCAGAGATTGATCAGCTGGTCGAACACATTATCATAATAAGACTTGTCGGCATCATCGCCCTTACCATATACCTCTTTTCTATCGGGCAACTTGTTCCCGTTCCGTTTTGCCACCGCTTCATCGAGCGCTTCCCGCCAAAACCCCAGCTCATCAGGCGATAAAAAGCTTTCCTTGACTAAAAATCCATCACGTTGGTATTGCGCTACTTCTTCAGCCGTAAGTTCGTTTTTCATTGCAAAATTTAAAATTTACAGGTTCATCTTTCAAAAGTATATCAAAAGGCCGCGTCAAAAAATATTCCGCTCAATGCTGCATTGTCGCCGCGTACCATATTAATCCGGAATTTCGCGGATTTGTTATATGAATAGGTCAAGTATGCGCCGCCGAGACTGCTTTCCACAATTTTTACAGGTGCAATGAGGTTCGATGTTGCCGCGTCGAACATTTCAACCGCAATCTTTCTCCCCCTGTGGTCCCAATCGAGAAAATAGAGTGATACTTTATAGTCATGTTTGCCGATAATGGAAATGGTGGAAGTAAAGGTGTATGCTATCTGATCGGCATCCATTGCATATAGACAAGTGGCACTTCTGGGGAAACTGTTGGCTGTATCCGGAGCCAGTGCCCTGTGATCATTGGTATTCGATTCCCAGACGGCATTAAGTGGCTTACCATTGCCTTTTACTTTATAGTAAGTGATAGAAGAAACATAGGATGGTAACTTCTTTTTATCGCTGCCGTTCCCATTATAATTACAGAGCAAGTAGCCATCTTTTCCATATACGCCGCCCCAATCCCCGCCAGTTGTTGAATCAATTCCGCTACAACCGGCGGGATAGATCTCGGCAGGTCCGGAATACCCGGGCGTAGTGCCCCTATAGACCGTAATGAACTTATAGATGCCAGGGAGCACGCCTGTAAAGTAGACGAACTGAGAATCCTCGCTGGCACCGCCGAAACCGGTCACGGCATGATAAATGCCGTCCCAGGCCAGAATACCATTGACTTCTATCCCGGAGATATTTCTTTCCACCTTCGGAATACCGATTCGTCCGATGGTGCCCACAGGTGTTGACACATTGCATACGCCGCTGGAAATGTTAAAACTTGCGCTTATATCGCCCAGTGGGCTCGATGTTTTCCCTGAAACGTTTGTAAGTGTCCTGCCAAGGTGCGGAAGTATTTCGAATGTCGCAAAACCGGGCGAGGTCGGTTTTATCCCGAGCACCTCCTCGCTAAGCCATTTTGTAACGCCCGCACCCCAGGGATGACATAGACTGGTAAAGCCGCATTGGTTGATGGGTACAGGTCCGTTGTTCCGCACAACTGCGTTCCATGACGGGCGGTAATCTTCAAAAAAAGTGGTGGCTCCGTATTTTATTTGACCACCCCAGAGGTCCCGTATGGTGCTCAATGCGTCGTCATATTTATTCATTAAAGCCAATGCCTGGATTATAAAATACTGGTTGAAAGGCGAATAAGAGATGCGATTTAGTCGAGTAGAATCAGACATTTCAGACTGAAGCTCTCACAAAACCGTACGTGACAGTCTCCCGTCATACGGCTTTTCATTGTCTTACACGCGGAGTGACCCCCTGTTTCCAATGTTCAAAC
>Ga0182030_10006731_pt1 | contig 24175 bp, 16 predicted proteins | sample 812S3MmetaG_FD_121299 | JGI IMG/M metagenome (GOLD analysis project Ga0182030, IMG submission 121299) | Permafrost microbial communities from Stordalen Mire, Sweden - 812S3M metaG (Illumina Assembly) | ecosystem: Environmental > Terrestrial > Soil > Wetlands > Permafrost | place: Sweden...
AACTACGCACGAAACCACACTGACCTCCGCTCCCGGCCAGCAAAAGGCCGCCGCGTAGCGGAAAATCTTGGCTTCTTTACCTCGAATTTGAGAAGGTCGGCCAGTGAGAGAGCCCGAAAACCGCCTGCCGTCGAGAGCCTCTATCGTGGCCAGACTACGGTATCCTATCGGGTGGAAGGAGTTCCACGTATGAACGACACCAAAAGCCAATCTAATAAACAGAAGAATCAACGACAAAAGACCCGACAAGGGCAGGGGTCAAAGAAACAGACTCAGAACCTCAAGATGCTTCACGGCGATCGCAAGCATCAGGACCATGAGCACCCCGAGACGCGGATGACCCGTTAAGCTCATCCGCTCCCTCAGTCCATCATCGATTGTTGGTAAATGCTCCCTCCTCCGGAAACGTTGGAGGGAGCATTTATTTTTCGCGAGGGGATATGATGCTTAGCAGTTAGCGAGGTCCTATGAAACCTGAACGCATGACACGTCGCACATTCTTCTACGGCAGTCTTTTGGCCGGCGCAGTTCCGCTGGGCGGATTCGGTAGTGAGATATCGCTCAAGAGCCTGGGCTATAAATCCCCGAACGAGAAGCTGAATATCGCCTCGATTGGCGCAGGAGGCAAAGCCCGAAGCGACATCGCGTCATGCGCCTCGTCCGAGAACATCGTGGCGCTCTGCGATGTCGATACCGTCTCGGCAAAGAGCACTTTCGAAAGATTCCCGAATGTGCCGAAGTTCGCCGACTATCGCGAAATGCTCGACAAAGAGGGCAAAAACATCGACGCGGTGATCGTCGCGATTCCGGACCACATGCATGCGGCCGCCGCCCTTTCGGCCATGCAGCTCGGCAAACATGTTTATGTCCAGAAGCCCCTGGCGCACACCGTTTGGGAGTGCCGCGAACTGCTGAAAGCGGCACGGCAGTACAACGTGGCAACGCAAATGGGCAACCAGGGCTACTCGAACGAGGGCACCCGGCAGTGCGCCGAAATGGTGTGGTCCGGTCAAATCGGCAATGTCACCGAGGTCCATGCCTGGACCAATCGCCCGGTTTGGCCGCAAGGGGCGCTCGCGCCTCCCGCGCCTTCCCCGGTACCTGGATCGCTGAGCTGGGATCTGTGGCTGGGCGTCGCGAAAGAACGCCCGTACAGCGACGATTATCTTCCGTTCACTTGGCGCGGGTTCTACGATTTCGGTTCCGGTGCATTGGGTGACATGGCGTGCCATATTTTAGGCGCTCCCAATATGGCGCTGCGGCTGGGCGCTCCCACCTCGGTGGAGTGCATACGCCAGGATGGCGGCAGCCGGATTTACTTTCCGGCCAAGTCGGTGGTGCGCTTCGACTTCCCGGCGCGCGGCTCCATGCCTCCTGTCAAGATCTTTTGGTACGACGCCATGCGCGACGCGCAGCCGGATTTCGCAGGCGCGCCCCAGGGCCAAATCTTAGGCGACCTGCCCGACAACCGCGTCGGCTCATCGGACCGGGGATTGAAGCCCAAGGAGCGGCAGATCATCGGCGAAGTGTTCACCGAGCAGTTCTTTTCACCCAAGGCGTCCTCGCCCGAGCACACGCGCCGTTCTACGGACGATTCGAAGATGACCCCCAAGGAGCGCAAGCTCGCCAAGTGGATGAGCATGATCAACGACGGCACCAATGGCAGCCTTTTTGTGGGCGACCAGGGGCTCATCACCACCGGCACGTACGGAGAGAACACGCGCCTGCTCCCCGTGGACAAGATGAAGAACTACGAATTCCCGCCGGAGATGCTGCCGCGCTCCCCCGGACACTACCGGGATTGGATTCGCGCATGCAAAGGGGGCTCTCCGGCCTGTTCGAACTTCAATATCTCGTCTCCATTCACGGAATGGATCGCGCTGGGGGCCATCGCCACCAAACTGAACTGCCGGCTGGAGTGGGATGCCGAGCAGATGAAAATTACCAACAACGAAATGGCGGACCAGCTTCTGAAGCCGGTGGTGCGGAACGGCTGGAAGATCGGGTAGTGCGGCTCAGTTGCGATGGTGGCCGATAAGCGGGTCCGCCCACGCAATAAAGTACTTCATATTCGGTGCATCGGTATGGCCGCCATCATGCTGCCGCCACGCTAACTGTCCCTCCAGCAGCCCCGTATTCACCGGAGGCATCTGCTCCGTGCGATAGTCGCTGGAAACGCCCAGGTCCCTTACGCCCAGCAGTTTGAAAACAGGTCCAGCGGCTACCGCGGCCATATAGCTTCCCTTTTGATCGAGCCACTTTGCGTCGCCCTTTTCCGGCACGCCATAGCTGATGAAGGTCAGGCGCGGAGCACAGAGCGCGATCAGGTCGTGCGCATCAACGGGAAGATCGCCCGCATTTTTACTCCCGAAGCTGGCCTCGGCCGCCCCGTACTTCATGAAGTTCCCCGCCATCCAGTAATATTCACCGCCGGTCAGGCTCTCCACTGCCTCGCCCCAGTTCCGCCGGTTCAGCTTCGCGCCGCCTTCTCCAGACGACCCGATCAGTCCCATCGCGAACCGCGTTTCAAAGGCCAGCGTCACCAGGGCGCCCTTTCCATACCTCGAAACCCCCTCGATGCCCACATGCTTGGCATCCACGGCCGCGTCGGTCTCCAGATAATCCAATCCCCGCGCCGCTCCCCATGACCACGCCCGCAACGCCCCCCAGTCGTCCGGCTTGCGAGGTTGTCCCTTGTTGACCAGGCCAATGATCCCTCTCGTGATCCCAGCCCCGTTGTCCGCCTGAATACTCGCGGGATCGATCATCGCGTATCCCCAGCCATCGGCGATCAGTTGCTGCGTTGACGGAGGATCGCCGGCCGGCGGCGGCCCGAAAACCGGACCCGGCAGCAACGCCGCGGGACTGTAGGCTGGATAGCGATCGAAAACCGCCTTCAGGGATGGGTCGTCCCGCAGAAGCAGCGCCTTTAGCGCCGCATTGATTTTGTCCAGGTCTTCCGCTGGCGGTTGAGCGGGTGCGGGAAGAGCGCTCCTCCCGAACATCATCAGAACCGGTACAGGGCCTTTCGCGTTGGCGGGAGTTACCAGCACCATCGAAATATTCACCACGATCGCTGGATACGTGGAGTTATCCACGTGCCCAATCAGCTTCTTCGCAATCACCGGCGTGAAACCAACAAACTCCCTGTCGGTTACGGCAACCGTCCATGTGACGTGCGGCAGCGCGGCGGGAAGACGTCCATACACCTCGCGCTCCAGGTCTTCTACAATCTCCGGCCGGCGCTGCTTCCACCACACTTCAGGCGAATCGACCTTCGCCCCGTTCTTGAGTGTCAGCAGATCCGGGAGATCGGGATACGGGTTCGCCTTGGACTCGTCGTAGTTGGCGTGATTCGGCGCGCTTTCATCGCCGCTCGGTCCTGGACGCAGCGCCTTGATCCCAAGCTGGTCCATCATGTTCTGATGATCCTGCTCCGCGGTGAAAGGCGCCGGCGGAGCGCTCGTCTGCGCCTGCGCGGCGCAGAGGATTCCGAACCAAAGGCAGGAAAATCGAAGTGGCTTCATTGGGGTAGAGACTCGGGCTTCTTTGGAAATGATACTCTTGTCAGCGAATTTCTTTGCCAAACCATCTTTGTGCCGGCCTTCTCCTCGCACCCATGTTTGCGCTCCTCGCGCAAACCCCGCCTCCGCCTGACCCGGCGCCTGTAAAGATCTGGGTTGGGTCGTGGGCCGCTTCCCAGCAGTTACCGGAACCGCAAAACGCACTTTCGCCGGATGACCTCACAGACGCCACTCTGCGTCAGATCGTCCACTTGTCTCTGGGTGGCGCTACCTTGCGCGTCCACCTCTCGAACGCGTTTGGGTCGTCCCCGCTCCGGTTAGCGTCCGTTCATGTTGCGCGGCCCGTCTCAACGGCCTCGGCGAAAATCGACCCGTCGACTGACAGGCCGCTGAGCTTTTCCGGGCGAGGCGGCGTGACCATACCGGCGGGCGCGGAATACCTGTCCGATCCGCTCGTCTACCCGGTTTCCGCCCTTACCGATCTCGCAATCAGCATTCATTTCGATCGGCCCCCCGACGGGCAAACGGGCCATCCAGGCTCTCGTGCAACCTCTTACCTTGCCCACGGAGATCTGGTCTCGGCGCCGGACCTGCCGGATGCAAAGAAGGTGGACCACTGGTATCAACTCGCCGGCGTGGACGTCGCTGCGTCCACCACCGCCGTTTCCATCGCGGTGCTGGGCGATTCGATTACAGACGGCCATGGAGCCACCACAAATGGGAACGATCGCTGGACTGACGTGCTCGCGCGGAGACTCAGCTTAATCGGCGTGCTCAATGAGGGGATCGGAGGCAACCATCTCCTGCATGATGGCCTCGGGCCCAACGCTCTTGCCCGCCTCGATCGCGATATATTCGCGCAGGCCGCTGTTCGCTACCTGATCGTGCTGGAAGGTGTCAATGACCTCGGCGGTCTGACGCGAACGGCCGAAGCGACACCACTGGAACACGCCGCGCTGGTCCAGCGCATCCTCGCGGCCTATGAGCAGATCATCGAGCGCGCGCACACCCATGCGATCATGGTGTTTGGTGGTACGGTGCTGCCGTACGGCGGCTCGGGCTACTATCACCCCGGTCCCGCGAACGAGGCGGACCGCCAAGCCGTCAATCGGTGGATACGCACCTCCGGCCGTTTCGATGCCGTGATTGATTTCGACAAGGTCACGCGCGATCGCGTTCATCCGGAGCGCTTGCTTCCGGCATACGATTCCGGAGACCATCTGCATCCTTCTCCCGCCGGTTACGCCGCCATGGCGGACGCCATCGCGCTGAACCTGTTCGCCGCTGCCCCAAGTCGTAAACTTGGTTTGTGATCGCTCTTCCCGAGGTCGTCACGCACCGCTACGATCCAGGGGTGGGGCCATTCCCAAACATCTGCGCTCTCGCCGAGATCGAGCCGATGCAAGTGCTCGATCGTCTACGCCGCGAGTCCCGCCCAACCCTGAAGCCGGATTATTTGATCCGCCGCCACAGCACGGAAAGGTGGCTGGCGGAAGCGGCTGCCAAGGCGCTGGGACGAAATTTCGAGCAGCGTCCGGCGTACTTCTTTCTGGGCGATTTTTCCCATTTGATGGACCTGTCTCGTCCAGCCGCGCTCGTGGTTCCACTCTCCACCTTGCCGCCGGATTCCATCTCATTCACCCTGGGAGACAGTATGAGCGTTGCGGAGCAACCCGGGCGCAGGGTTTACACACTCGATGAGATCGCCGCGCTATTCCTCGCAGGCCATGTTGTCTCGGGATTCGGCACATCCGACCGCCTCGGTTTTCAGGCCCGCTTTGTCGAAGTACAGCTCTGGGGCCGTCTAGCTGGGTTTCTGCGCGGCTGCGCGCTCTTTGGCATGCGCTACAAGAGCGGCAAAGCGCGGGTCGCCATGGAGCGACTTCAGATCCGGGTTGGTTTCGATCGCGAGATCGGTCTTGGGTGTCAGAGTGTGGTCAACGGCCTCTCGCAATAAAGCCAGCGCCTCATCCGCATTGCCTTTACGGGCCAAAAGGCAACCGAGGCTGTATGTCGATATTGCCGTGTCCGGATGGTCCGGCCCCAGGACACGCCGTCGAATAGCCAGGTTGTCGCGCAGCAGCTTCTCCGCCTCGGCGTAACGGCCCTCCGAGCCAAGCACGTTGGCCAGGTTGTCCACGGACGTCAGTGCGTCCGGATGCTCCGCTCCCAGGACACGACTCTGAGCATCGAGTGTCTCTCGCCCCAGCTTCTCTGCCTCGGCGTACCTTCTCTCCTGATTGAGAACCTCGGCAAGATTACCCATTGACAGAAGCGTGTCGCGGTGATCCGGCCCCAGGACGCGAAGCCGCATGTCCAAGGTCTCGCGCATAATTTTCTCGGAGTCGACAAAGCGCCCCTCTTCATAGAGAACGTCAGCCAGGTTGTGCATCGAATTCTGTGTGTCAGGGTGCGTGGGACCCAGAATGCTGCGCTGAATTTCCAGGGACTGCCGGAATAACTGCTCTGCCTCAGGGTAGCGGCCTTCGTCAATGAATAGCGCGCCTAGCGCGTTCATCGATCGCAACGTGTCAGGGTGCTTCGGCCCCAGGATGCGCGATCGAGTTCCCAGCGTTTCCCGATACAACTTCTCTGCCTCGGGGTAGTGCCCCTCCACATCGAGGACGGTGGCGAGGTTATTCATGGACCTCAGCGTATCTGGATGCTCCGGCCCCAGGGTTCGCCGTCGAATATCCAGGGTTTCGCGCTTCAACTGCTCCGCCTCGGGGTAATGGCCCTCGTTCTCGAGGGCATTCGCCAGGTTATTCACGGACCGCAGTGTCTCCGAATCGTCCGGACCCAGGACTCGCCGCTGGATCTCCAGGGACTCCCGCAATAACTTCTCCGCCTCAGGGAAGCGGCTTTCACTGATCAGTAACGCACTCAAATCGTTTGTCGACTTCAGAGTGTCCGGATCTTCCCGCCCCAGGACACGGCGTCGAATATCAAGAGCCTCGCGGTCCAGCTTCTCTGCCTCGGGATACCGGCCCTGCGCCCTTAGATTGTCGCCCAGGCTGCTCATCGAGGTAAGGGTTTCCGGCTTCTCGGGTCCCAGGACCCGCCGCCGGATCTCGACTGCCCGCGCGAGCAGGGACTGCGCCTGAGGGTAGAGGCCGAGGTTCTGATACACGTCGCCCATGGTCTGCATCATTTGCGCCTGGACCTCAGGATCTTTGGACAGCCCGGTGTCGATCTCCCTCGACGCTCGGTCCAAAATCTCTCGGGCAGTGATGCTATTCCCACGCGCCGCGCTCGGGTCCGACACTTTGAACATCCCACTCATGAACGTGGCGATGCGGTCTGCACGATCGCGCTCCTTGGTGGTCCGCCGCAATTGCAGCGTTTGCGCGACACCGAACGAGATCAGGACCACAAATAGCCCGGCGCCCACGGCTACAGCCACCCGGTGACGGTCTATGTACTTGCGCGCCCGATACCCTGCGCTCGCCGGATGAGCCAGCACGGGCTCATTCCGCAGATATCTACTAATATCGGCAGCCAGTTCGGACGGCGAGCCATACCGCCGCGCGCGGTCCTTTTCGAGAGCTTTCAAAGCAATGGCGTCGAGATCGCCGCGCAGTTCTCGCGACAACGTAACAGAATCGGAACCGCGGCTTTGAGCCGCCGTCCCGGACTGTTGTACCGTGCCACGCAGTTTCATACTGGGACGCGGCGCGTCCTCCTCGCGCAATCGCTTCAGAATCTGGTCGAAGGCCAGTGCGTGGAATTCCAGGGGAAGCGCACCAATCAGCAACTCATAGAGCACCACCCCAAGCGAGTACACATCGCTACGGGTGTCTACGTCCAACCCGGTGGAATCCGCCTGCTCCGGGCTCATGTATGCCAGCGTTCCGATTACGGCCCCTACCCGTGTGAACATCGTATCCGCCGTCAGCTTCTGCGTCAGCGCCTTGGCCACGCCGAAATCGATGATCTTCGGCGCCGGATGGCCATCTACTTCCGTGACCATAATGTTCGAGGGCTTCAGGTCGCGGTGGATGATGGCTTTCTGATGCGCGTGCTGGACGCCCTCACAGACGCGCACGAACAGATCCAGGCGGTCGCGCGTGCTGAGTCGGTGGTTGTCGCAGTAGGTTGTGATCGGAACCCCCACGACGTACTCCATCACGAAGTACGGCGCGCCTTCCGGCGTTGCGCCGGCATCGAGCACCTTCGCGATGGCGGGGTGGTCCATCAGAGCCAGAGCCTGCCGTTCGGATTCAAAGCGCGCGACCACTTCGCGGCTGTTCATCCCTGCTTTGACCAGCTTGAGAGCCACGCGGCGGCGCACCGGTTCTTTTTGCTCGGCCAGCCAGACCTCGCCCATGCCGCCTTCGCCAATCTTCTGCAGCAGATGATAGCGGCCGATGATCGTTCCCGCATCTTCAGCGGGATTCATGGCTCGCGTGACGGCCGTGCCGCCTTCCTTGAGGCGAGAGGCAGCCTCAGGGTCGGAGTGTTCTTCAGCGGACACGGTGACTTCGCTCCATCAGTTTCAAATGCACTAAAAGTATACGCCCAGCGCTAGCCCCTGCGTCTGGATTGCTGAGCCGGAAGCGGTGCGGCATTTTGTCCGCGATTATTGGTCGCGTTTGCTATCCTTATTTGACTCAATGCGATCGACTCAAATGCGCCACGCCAGAGTTTCCGTTCTAATCTTCTTTGCCGTGTCAGGTGCGTTTAGTCAGACGCCGCCATGCACCAGCCTACTTTAACAACCTCGGCGGATTCCGCTTCGACGCGGCGGGCAACTTATTCATCGCGGACTCTGGAAATCAGCGGATTCGAAAAGTGACTCCTGATGGAGTTATCACCACGATAGCCGGAACCGGTGTCGCTGGGTTTAGCGGCGATGGCGGTCCGGCCACCAGCGCGGAACTGAACGGCCCCTCTCGAGTAAGCCCCGACAATCAGGGAAATCTGTATTTCGTCGACAGCTACAACAACCGCATTCGCAAGATTGATGCCACGGGAACCATTTCAACCTTCGCCGGTAACGGCACGGCGAACTTCTCAGGGGATGGCGGACCAGCCATATTGGCCGAACTCCAGGATGTTGCGGATGTCCTGGCCGATGCAAGCGGCAACGTGTTCATTGCCGATGCTGGCAACTTTCGCGTTCGCAAGGTGAATTCGCAGGGGATCATCTCCACTGTTGCGGGTTCGGGAGTTGACGAGCCTCAGTACATTTACCCCGATTCAGTGATGCCGCCGCGCCAACTGGGTGGATCGGCGCTGGAGTACTCTCTTTACGAGCCCCTGAGCCTGGCGGTTGACAGCGCGGGGAATGTGTTTATTGCTGACGCAGGCCTCGAAATGGTGCTTCAAGTTGATCTGAGCGGAATCATAACGGATTACGCGGGAAACGGACCGCCCGGTTACCCACCGTTAGCGGTTGGGCAGTCCGCCACGTCAAGCGGACTCGGGCAGTCATCGTCAATCGCGATGGACTCTCATGGCAATCTGATGATCGCGCTGGGTGACGAAATCGTCGTCGTATCCCCCGCGGGCCTTATATCAAATATTATTCAGACAACTTATCCTAGCTACTATATTTCGTTGAATCAGGATATCCCGTATTACTCGTTTGGCCCGTCGATTTACGTCTCCAGTCCCAACGCTCTTTATGCGGGCGCCGCTGAAAGTGGAACTTCGGGCGACGGAGGTCCTGCGATCAATGCCCTTTTCGAGGACCCTGGACCCATCGCCCTGGATCTCCAGGGGAATATCTATGTGTTCGACTCCTACGAGGTTCGCAAAATCTCGGCGGATGGAATCATTTCGCACTTTGCCGGTACGGGAACCTACGGATCCGATTCCGGCGATGGTGGCCCGGCTGCCACAGCTAGCATTGGCTATGTTACAGGCATGGCCGTGGATGGTGCTGGCAACGTCTATCTGGACGAGAATGGAAACAGCGTTCGCGTAATCGATAGCCAGGGGACCATCTCAACCCTGCTGACCATCCCTGGTGGGACAGGGCAGCTGGGATATCGGGGAGCGCTAACGCCAATGGCGGTTAGCCCGTCTGGCACCATTTACGTGCAAGGCCCGTACGATACGAATACATCCTGCGTCTACTCCTTCACGCAAGGCGGAACGCGGCTGGGCTGCAATCCCATGTGGGACAACTACCTGACAGACCCATGGGCGATAGACTGGAGCGGCAACTTCTTCTGGGTCGACTCAGGCGCTCTTAACAAGATCGCTGCGGACGGAACAACTACGGCCCTCTCCCTGCCGCAGGTTGTCTCCGGATTTTCCTTTGGGCAGCCAACCAATCTCGCTGTGGATCCCTCGGGGAATGCTTTTCTGTTGAGTTACTTCGGCCAGCTTCAGGAAATTACTTCTGAAGGGCAAATATTCACCATCGCGCGGCCGAATTCTTCCCTGCCTTATGCCGACGGGACGGCGAGTCAGGTTGATTTGGGCAATGTGTCCTCTCTTGTCACCGATTCGGCCGCCAATCTCTATTTTGCGGGCCCCGGGAACGTTCGCCAACTCACGCCGGGCTGTCCCGCGGTCGTCCAACCTCTTTTCTCTCCATGGGGAGTGGTCAATGCTGCAACCTATAACATCAGCTCGTTAGCTGCGGGCGAACTTTCTGCAATCTTTGGTGCGAACCTCGGCCCCGCTACTGGAGAGATCGTCCCGCCAACATCCGGGCGATTCCCTACTGCTTATGCGGGCGTCGATGTCACCGTCAACGGCACCCCGGCGCCCCTTCTATACGTGAGCCAGAGTCAAGTAAATTTTGTTGTCCCGTTCGAAGTGGAGGGACAAAGAGGCCGTGTGCTCCAGATCAGTTATAACGGAATCCCCAGCGATCCGGACGGCGCACAGGAAATCGAAGCAAGCCCCGGAATCTTTGCCATTGCAAACGCGGATTCCTCGGCCAACTCCGCGAGCAGCCCTGCGGTTTCCGGCTCCTACGTTACGATCTATGGGACGGGACAGGGCGTTTCAAACCCTCCTGAAACGGATGGAACAATCATGGGAGACACCCTTGCTACACCCGTACTGCCGGTCGAGGCAACGATCGACGGTCAACCCGGCACCATACTCTATGCCGGCTCCGCGCCCGGCTTAGTTGCCGGAGTGCTTCAAATCAACCTGTCAGTGCCTACGCAACTGCTTCCCGGTCAACATATCGTGGTCATTAGCGTCGGAGACCGGGATAATTCCTTCCAACAATCGCTGCTGTTTACCCGGTAGGCGACCAGCCACGCGGCGTTTTGCCAGGGCGGAGTAGACTGGATTCGTGCTGTCCGAATACAGTGAAGACGGAGTCGATCTTACGCTGATCCGCTGGATGCTGTCTTTGACGCCGGGTGAACGCCTCGCCGTCCTGCAGGATCAGGTAGACTCATTGCTCACACTCCGTGCAAAGTTCGAATCCCAGGTTTTTGGAAATACTGAAAGTCCTGACCCGCCATCGCGTTGACTTTATCATCGTGGGAGGCGTCAGCGCGGTGCTTCACGGAGCGCCAGTGACCACCTTCGATTTGGATGTGGTTCATGCCCGCGATCACGCGAACATCGCCCGGTTGTTGGCCGCGCTAGAGGAGCTTGCGGCGGTCTACCGTGCGCAACCGGAGCGGCAGTTGCGCCCCGGTCATTCGCATTTGGCAAGTCCCGGCCGTCAGCTTCTTTTGACACGGTTCGGGCCCCTGGATGTGCTGGGGATGATCGGAACGTCACGGACTTGGGAGGATCTCCGCGGTCACGCGCGCACTATGGAGATTGAGCCCGGCATCGTGGTGACCGTGCTGGACCTGGAAACACTGATTGCGGTAAAGGAGGAATTAGGCTTCCCGAAGGATGCCGCGGTTCTACCCCTGCTGCGGCAAGCTCTCAAAGAGCGTTCCGAACGGCTCCGTTGACCGTTAGGGAACTATTTAAGAACCGAATCCGTATGAAAGTCAGGCAGGGAGATGAAACGATGAAAAGCAGGCGGCTTCTGGTTCTAGGCGTTTTGATGGCGGTGTGTTCGTTGACGATCGCCGGTGCGGCTCAGGCCCAACAGAAAACAGCGGGACGTACGCTGACCATAAAGCTGAAATACAGCGGATCGGGAACGGTAGACGACAAGCACCTCATCCAGGTCTTCCTATGGGACTCGGCAGACTTCGTGACAGGAGGCGCAATGCCGTTCATGATCCAGGCCTCTGCATCGAAGAGCGGTATCGTGACCCTTTCCGACCTGGACAAGTCGCCTGTGTTCGTGAGCGTCGCTTACGATCCCCAGGGCGGTTATAACGAAGTGGCTGCCCCGCCGCCGAGCGGTTCGTCTCTTGGCATGTACGCAAAGACGCCGGGGACACCGGAGCCAGTGAAGATCGAGCCGGGCGAAACGGCGGAAATCGAGCTTGCATTCGACGATTCCTTCAAGATGCCTTAGGGCGCTAAACCTTAGAATACATAGCTGTTCACAGAGATTCTGCAAACTTGTTTCGGCGCAACCCATTGAAAATGCGTATCGAGCGCGGCGTGGCTGGCCTTTAACAGGATCCACCGGTGCTACTGTTGAGCCGGAAGGTGCCGAAGTCAAATGACTCCGGCTGGGTTCGTTCCGCACATTTTGACAAATCGGTTCGTTTAGCCATTTCTAATCTCCGCGGCCCGGCTAGAGGACGATCAATTCCGCCGAAACACTGACGACGTTTTGAAGAACGTCTGCCGTATCAATCAGTACGGAAGACCTGCCGCAGTGGAGCAATTCTTGCGCAGATAAAAATCGCTCAGGAGATCCGTAATGACAGATCAGCGCCCGGACGTAACTCGCCGGGAATTCGTCGGCGCCGCCATCGGGGGAGCCATTCTTGTTCCAGCCCCTCTCGCCGCGCAAATCGTCAAAACGGGCGACGCCGCACACGCTACGCTTTCCATCAACCTTTCGATCAACAATGAAAAGCACACCCTCGAAGTGGAACCGAGGGTGACCCTGCTCGACGCGCTGCGCGAGCGCCTGCAGTTGACCGGAACAAAAAAAGGTTGCGACCACGGCCAGTGCGGCGCCTGTACGGTGCTCGTGAACGGTCGCCGCGTCAACTCCTGCCTGCGCTTCGCCGTCATGCACGAGGGTGACGAAATTACAACGGTCGAAGGACTGGCGAAAGACGGGCGTCTGCACCCCATGCAAACCGCCTTCGTCGAGCACGACGCTCTTCAGTGTGGCTACTGCACTCCCGGACAAATCTGCTCAGCCGTGGCGCTGCTCGATGAATGGAAGGCCAACACGGTGAGCGCGGCAACGCCTGACCTATCGAGGCCTCTGTCCAATGAGCTCTCCGACGATGAGATCCGCGAACGCATGAGCGGCAACATCTGCCGCTGCGGCGCATACCCCAACATCGTTACCGCCGTCCGCGCGGTTTACCAGCAGGAGGCCAACCTGTGAAGCCGTTTACCTACCTCCAGGCCACCGACGTTCCCTCCGCGCTGCGGGCAATTTCATCCAGTCCAGATGCGCGCTTCATCGGCGGCGGCACCAATCTGGTGGACCTGATGAAGTACGGCGTGGAGCAGCCGGCACATCTTATCGATATCGGCAAATTGCCGCTCGCCAATATCGAACCGCTGCCCGGCGGCGGCGTTCGCATCGGCGCGCTGGCTCGCAACAGCGATATAGCGAACCACTTGTTGATTCGAGAGAAAGCTCCTCTGCTCGCCGAAGCTATTGTTGCGGGAGCCTCGCCGCAACTACGCAACGCGGCCACCGCGGGCGGCAACCTGATGCAGCGCACCCGCTGCTATTACTTCTACGACACCGGGTTCACTCAATGCAACAAACGGATCCCCGGTTCCGGCTGCGCGGCGCGCGATGGCCTCAACCGGATTCACGCTATTTTAGGAACGAGCGACAAATGCATCGCGACCAACCCCAGCGACATGTCCGTGGCTCTGGCGGCGATCGGCGCGACGGTACAGGTGCAAGGCAACAGCGGACCCAGATCCATCCCCTTCGCGGATTTTCACCGGCTTCCAGGTGAGACGCCGCAGATCGATACGAACCTGAATAAGGAGGAACTGATTACGGCGATCGATGTTCCCGGTTTTCCCTTCGCGCTCAATTATTGCTACTTGAAGGTGAGAGATCGCCGCTCCTACGCCTTTGCTCTGGTTTCTGTCGCCGCCATGATAGATGTTCGGGCCGGCAAGATCCACGACGTCCGGTTTGCCCTCGGAGGCGTGGCCCCTAAGCCCTGGCGAGTCCCGGCAGCCGAGCAGCAAGTGATCGGCCAGGAGCCCGGAGCGGAGGCTTACGGGAACGCGGCCGATGTTGCGCTCAAGGGAGCACGAACTTTTCCACACAACGCCTTTAAGCTGGAACTGGCGAGAAGGTCGATCATCCGGGCCTTGACGACAGCGGCTGTGAAAGGGGAAAGAAATGGAAACGTCGGTTAGCCAGCCCATCAACCGCGTCGATGGTCCTCTGAAAGTAACCGGCCGCGCACTCTACACTGCGGAACATCCGGTTCCCAATGTGGCTCACGCGGTGCTGATCATGAGCACCATTCCCAAAGGCCGCGCGGCGTCAATGGATACCAGCGCCGCCGGGAAGTCTCCCGGTGTGTTGCGCGTCTTCACGCCGTTCAATGCCCCCAAACTGCCACCTTCGCCGAGTGGAGGCAGCCCGACTTCGCGGAAATTGAATCTGTTGCAGGACGATCAGATTCTCTATAGCAATCAGCCCATCGGCCTGGTTCTCGCCGATACATTCGAAAATGCCACCCGCGGAGCGGAACTCGTGCATATCCGCTATGCTCCCCAGCCGTTCAACGTCGTTCTCGATAAAGACCTGAACAGCGCGTTCACCCCGGAAAAAGCGGGCGCCGGAGGCGACCCGGCCAACTCCAGCCGTGGGGATCACCAGGCCGGCGTAGCCGCTGCGGCGGCATACTCCGAGCATCTCTATACAACGCCCATTCAGACCCACAACCCCATGGAACCTCATGCCACGATCGCGGTGTGGGAGGGGAGCAAGCTCACTCTCTACGACGCTACCCAGGGAGTGTTCAGCGATCGCCAGCGGGTTGCCCAGGTGCTCGGGATTCCCCCGGAAGATGTTCGCGTCATCTCGCCTTATATCGGAGGCGGCTTCGGAAGCAAAGGACCTACCTGGTCGCACGTTGTCCTCGCCGCCGTCGCGGCCCGGGAGTTGAACCGGCCGGTAAAACTGGTGCTCACGCGCGAACAAATGTTTGGCGCCATCGGTTTTCGAGGAAGAACCCACCAGACCGTCGGACTCGGAAGCTCGTCGCAGGGAAATCTAACCGCCATACGTCACGACACGATCGATCAAACCTCCAGCTTCGATCAGTTTGTGGAACCCTGCGGCTTGCAGGCCAGGATGCTCTATCCCTCGCCCAACGCCCACACCACTCACAAACTGGTTCGCCTCGACCTGGGCACGCCCTCTTTCATGCGTGCTCCCGGCGAATGCCCCGGCAACTACGCGCTCGAATGCGCTATGGATGAGTTGTCCTATTCCCTGAAGTTGGATCCGCTGGCACTCCGTTTGAAGAACTATGCCGAGGAAGATCCCGAGAAGAAAAGGCCGTGGTCCAGTAAGTCGCTCCGCGAATGCTATCGCGCGGGCGCGGAGCGCTTCGGGTGGAGCAAACGTAACCCCGCTGTTCGTGCGACCCCTGAGGGTCACTATTTAGTCGGCCAAGGCATGGCTACGGCCTGCTACCCCGCTCGCAGAAGCGAGTCGAATGCCATCGCTACACTGCGCCCGGATGGAACGGCGCTTGTGGAAGCAGGGACGCAGGATCTGGGGACCGGAACGTACACCATCATGACTCAAATCGCCGCGGATGCCATCGGGCTTGCGCCGAATCAGGTTACCTTTCGGCTCGGCGATACCGACTTTCCCAAGACGCCCGTATCCGGAGGTTCTCAAACCGCGGCAAGCACCGGCTCCGCCGTCAAGATGGCCGGTCAGGCATTGCGTGAGAAGTTAATTCAGCTCGCCGTTACGGACCCGGCGTCCCCTCTTCACGGCCTGGGCGCAGGGGATGTCACCATTGACGGTGGCAACTTTGTGTCGGCCGCCAAACCGCGGAAAAAGGAAAGCCTGGCGGCGCTGATGGCGCGCCACGGTCAGAACGAAGTCAGTGCTACAGCCGACGCGAAACCGGGTGACGAGCAGGATCGATATTCCATGTACGCGTTTGGCGCACAGTTCGCCGAGGTTCGCGTCGATATGGACTTGGGCGAAATTCAGGTCAGCCGCATGGTGGGTGCGTTTGCGGCAGGGAGAATTTTGAACACGAAAACCGCGCGAAGCCAACTGATGGGCGGAATGGTCTGGGGCATCGGCATGGCCCTTCAGGAGAACACAATGGTCGATCCCCGCCGCGGCCGCGTCGTGAACGCGAATCTCGCCGAATACCATGTTCCCGTGAATCGCGATGTGCCTGCTATCGAGGTGATATTGGTTCACGAGGATGACCCCTACGTCAGCGCGGTCGGGGCAAAGGGCATTGGCGAAATCGGGAACACGGGATCAGCCGCGGCCATTGTCAATGCGATTTATCATGCGACCGGGAAAAGAGTCCGCGATTTGCCGGTGACGCTCGATCGTTTGATCTAAACGCATATTCCGCTCTGGCCGGAACTCAGGCGCTTTACCCGGAGTGGGAATGCGCCAGGTAATGTTGCCTCAATAAATCTTTTCCGTAGTCGTTCCCATTCGGCGTTCGCACCACGCAGTGAATGTGCTGCTGCGTCGGCTTCCTGGGGTCATCCGCGAATCCTGAGAGATTTGCGGGACGCTGGTGATCGAATTCGATGAGGATCACCGGGCTGTGCACACGGTAGTAAAAGGTGCTGTCGGGTTGCGCGCCGCCGATCCAGGCCAGCCAGGTGTTGTCCAGATGACGGTCCACCTCATCCATCTTTACGCGCTTGTGTCCTTCATCCATGTTGCTTACGTAAAGGTGGATCAGATCGCGGAAGCTTTGCCGCACCGGGGCCGCCAAATCGGTCGTCCGCAGCCCTGCATAGTCGATCACCACGTTGTCCTTGAACGCCTCGGTCAAATTGTTATTGCCCGTCTTGGAGAAGTTCAGGATGGCCTGCTTGCGCTGCTCAGGCGAGAATGAATTGAGCAACCGCAATCCGTCGTTCTGCTCCTGCTGGAGGATCTCGATCCCCTTATATTTACCCGAAGTCGCGCGTACCGGTTCGGAGCCCACGAAAAACGGCGTCATCACCACCTGGTCGCCGAGCACAAAGCAATTCACGATGGCATGACGGCCTTCCAGTTTCCAGCCCCACGGTTCGGTCGCCGAAGGCTTGCCGTAGATCTGAATGAAGTAGGGCCACTCTCCCAGGAAATCGTGATCGCCCGCAAGCTCGGCCAGGGTTTCGTTGAGTCGCATGATGTTTCGCGTCAGTTCAAACCTCTGGCGCTGAGCGATGCCCGCATCAATCCGAATGCTGCGTTGCGCTGCGCCTCTGTCGGCTCCGCAAAACAGACTCCCTGTCGGGCGGTCGTCGACTGGGTACATGGTCCTGGCAAGCTGTACCGGCGCGAGCGTGGCGATGAACCGCTCTGCCGCGTTCCGTACCGGTTCAGTGGAAACCCCCGTGGGTTTGATCTCAAAAAGTCCCCGAAGAACTTCACCGTTGGTAGTGATTCCCTTAAATGGAGTGAGTCCGTCACTCTCGTACTGTTCCGAAATTTTGCGATAAAGCTCCGCAGTCTCGGAGGGAGTCTGAGGACGCTCCTGGCCGAGTACACAGGGCGCCAAAAACGCGGTTGACACCAGAGAAGAGAGAAAGTTGCGTCGCGAATGCACCGGCCGGCGGTGATCATAGTTACGCTGATGTTTGTGTTGATGCACGACGGCCTCCGCGTACGGTAGATAACAGTATCACGGCCTTCGGTCATGCGCGAGCAAAACGGCCACACACCTGCTAACAACAGCAATTGGAAAAGAGATTTACCCACATGAACTCGTGCTCTTATAAGTTCCTTGTAGCATTCGCTCTCTTGGCGTCGGGCCTGATGCAAATCGGCTGCCAACAGGCGCCTGCCGCGGCTGCGGCCCCCGCTCCTGCCGCTGTAACCGTCGTTGAGCCCGCCCGCTCCGACGACGCGGACGCCCGTCGCCGACTACAAGATGCCGACGCGCGAGCGCGACAGGATAAAAATCATCCTCCCCCTGCTCCGGTACCCGACCGCGACCACCGCTAGCCAGCCCGCAAAGGGTGCGTCGGGCACCCTCATTGCATTCAAGTAAAGCGGCCCGCGCACTCCGTTTTGCGGGCGACTTACTTAGAAGAGCCAGGGTTCGTCATTAAGGATTGACGCTTACTCCCGAATGTCACGCAACACCACCAGTTCGCGTGCCTCGTTGCCGCGCGCCACAGCGAGGCTGTGTCCATCGGGCGAGGGCCGCACAAACGAAAACCGGTCGCCCGGAAATGCCGCTGCCACAGTAGGCGCGCCTCCTTTCACCATCTGGCGCAGAATCCGGCTGCCTGCCGAATCCGTTACCAGGTAATCGATCCCTTTTCCGTCAGCGGACCAATAGACGTTATCCTCCGCGCCGGCCGGCCGATCGAAGGTCTGGAGAACCTCACCGCCATGAATGGAGTAGACCGCGATTTTCGGGGCCGTTGCCGTCTGTCCCGGTGGAAAGTACGCGCAACTGATCTTTGTGCCGTCCGGCGACACATTGGGGCACGAGGTTGGCTCTCGCGTCAAAGGAACCCGTTCCCCGCCGTCGATTCGCACCTTCCAGAGAGTCGGCTGACCCCCGATTCCAGGCGACCAGCCCTGGAAAGCGGCGTAGACCACCCATTGCCCGTCGGGAGTCGCCGCGGGATGAACATCTAACGGTCCTGGCGTTAGCTTGCGTAGGTCGGAGCCGTCCGCGTCCACGCGCCAAAGCCGGCCGCCGGAGGTGAAGAAGATGTAGCGCCCGTCTCGCGAAACCTCCACTTCCGACTGATCGCTATCGGCGTTGGTCAGCTGCTTCCGGTGCTGCCCGTTCGAGTCGATGCCCCAAAGGTTCATGGCGCTGCCGCCCAGCGCGGAATAGACGATTCGCGTTCCGCTTGCCCATCCGGCGGAGTTAAGATCGTGCAAGTCCGGTGAACTGATCCGGGGAGCCGCGCCGTTCAGGAGCGCCACCATGAGGTCGGACGTCTTGTCGTGGCGCACTGCCAGAAGCGTCTTCGCGTCCGCGCTCAAAGTCAGGTTCTCGTAGTTGCTCAGATCGTTGGTAATGCGGCGGGTGTCGCCGTCCGGAAACGAAACTCGCCAAATCTGAAGGGAGCCGATGGAGTGGTCGTTTGCGCCCACAATCAAACTGCGCCCGTCGTTCGACCACAGCAACGACCCGACCCACGCCCACGTGTGGTTACCGATCGGCTTCTCGGCGCCGCTGGCGAGGTCTACGCGAACCAGGTGAAAAGCATTCGCATTGTAGAAAGGCGCGTTCCCCGCGGTGCAGAGCAGCGATTTTCCGTCCGGCGACCAGGCCAGACCGCTGGACGCATAGTATTGAGGCCGCCGCCGCGTGGCAATGGTGCGCTCACCTCGTCCATCTGTGCCCACGACAATTAGCGACTCTTCCCAGCGCTCCTGATCGATGCGCATGAAAGCGAAGTGCTGCCCGTCGGGCGCTACCGCAAACGCGTCATTCACGCGGTCGAAGATCTTCTCCGCAGGTCCGCCGCGCACCGCCACGCGATACAGCGCGCCGCCGCGGCTGGTCGGCATCCAGCAATAGTAAATGTATACACCGTCCGGCGAGAAGGCGAGCCGGCGATGATCCCCGGCCTCGGGCGCCAGGAGCCGAGTATCCACAGTGGACCCGAACGTCCGCAGCCACAAGCTTTGGCCCAGCGGCTCTTCAAGAACGTAGGCGATGCGCGCGCCATCCGGAGAGACGGCAGCACTGGGAGCGGCAGCGGCTGTCGTGAGCAGGCTGATTTTCATCGATTCGAACGGGCCGGGACCCATCCGCCCGCGATATGTCGCGAGCCCCGCTGCCGCCACCATAACCAGTGCCGCCGTGGCCAGCCACCTGCGCCGCTTCAGATGCCTGCCGCGCGTGGCCCGATCGAGTTCCGCACGAAGCGCGGCCGAAGAGGCGTAACGCTTTTCTTTGTTTCTGGCCAGACAACGCCGCACCAACGCTTCCATGGACCGCGGCACGCCGGTGAGGTCGGGCTCCTGATTCAGAATGGCCGTCAGGATCTCTTCCGCGGTCGCTCCCGTGAAGGGCGTCTTGCCGGTCAGCATTTCAAAAAACACCACGCCCAGGCTGAAGATATCCGTGCGGGCATCCACGGGCAGGCCTTGAGCCTGCTCCGGCGACATGTACTTCACTGTTCCCATCACAGTGCCGCGGGCGCCTGCGCCATTGCTCTCGTCGCGCTCCACGAACCGCGCGAGACCAAAGTCGAGCACCTTCACCAGACCATCCGGACGGATCATGATGTTCTCCGGCTTGATGTCCTGATGAATTACGCCCGCGGCATGCGATGCAGCGAGAGCCGCTATCACCTGCTGCACAATCCTGGCGGCGGCGTCAACCGGCATAGCGCCGCGCGCCAGCTGCCGGCGCAGCGTTTCCCCTTCCACGTATTCCTGCGCGAGGAAGGCGTCGCCTTCTACCTCTCCGGTGTCATAAATGGTAACGATGTTGGGGTGATTCAGGGCGGAACAGATACGCGCTTCCGCATAGAGCCTCCTCACGTGATCCGGGCGCGTCCCGAGGTCGACGGAGAGCAGCTTGATCGCGACCTTGCGCAGCAACTGAGTGTCTTCGGCAAGCCACACTTCGCCGTGGCCGCCCGCGCCGAGCCGCGACAGGACGCGATACTTCCCGATCTCACGCCCGGCCAGCGTCGCGGTAGCGCGGTTTTGGGCGATCTCGTGCGCCAGCCGCTCCACCGCGGGCTGCTCCAGAAAAGCGCCGCTGGATTCGTGCGCCTCCACCAGCAGTTCCACCTGCCGCCGCAACCCGGCGTCTCCGCCGCATGCGCCGGCCAGATAAGTGGCGCGGCGCGAGGCGGGAATTTCCAGAACCTCGTCGGCCAACTCGTTGATGCGTTGGTAGCGCTCCGGCGTCATGTCAGGGCGGGAGGGCCTGCTTTATCCAGCTCGCAGTAGAGCCATGCCTGCGCGCGCTTCCACTCCCGCATCACCGTGGCGGGGGAAACCTTCAGCACGTCCGCCGTTTCATCCACGCTCAATCCGCCAAAGAAGCGAAGCTCCACCACCCGGCTCTTCCGTTCGTCAAGCGCGGACAGAGCGGTGAGGGCTTCATCCAGCGCGATCAGTTCACCGGAACCACCCGCGGCGATCTCCGGCGCGTCATCCAGAGAAATCCGCCTCATCTCTCCTCCGCGCCGGCGCGCGTGACGGGAACGGGCGATGTCCACCAGGATGCGCCTCATCAACTGCGCGGACACAGCAAAGAAGTGATTGCGGTTCTGCCACTTAGCCCGTTTCTGATCCACCAGCTTCAGGTAGGCCTCGTGAATCAGCGCCGTGGCTTGCAGGGAATGATCCGGGGATTCGCGGTTCATATAGAACCGCGCGAGCCGGTGCAACTCGTCGTAAACAACCACCATCAGGTGATCGAGCGCGGACGTCTCGCCATTGCTCCAGGCGAGCAGCAACTGCGTCACCTCCTGGGGCTGGCCTTCGGCTGTCTCGTGTATCCCGCTAGGCATTCGAAAAAAAATTTCCTCGACGTGCGAGTTTTCGCCGGCTGCTTCCGCGATGTGAAATGCAGGCCTACTGCTTCCTGAGTTGGCCAATTTTCACTTTCAGTTTAACGGAGTTCACAAATGATGCACGGCAGTAAACATTTCTGCGCCTTGCTGGCGCTGGGCTTGGCGGCAGTGACGCTTGCCGGGGCTCAAACATTGAAGTCAATCGCAGTTTCACCCAATCCCGCGATGGCCGCGCCTGGTTTGCCGGTTCAGATGCACGCGACGGGATCCTATACGGACGGTTCCACCCGCGACATCACCAGTACGGTGACGTGGTCGGGGGTGGTCAATTCCACCGGGCTGTTTACCGCCTCTCTGGGTGCCCCGCCGAGCACCATCACCGCGACACTCGGATCGGTATCAGGCACGGTGAGCGCGGCCTCGTACGTCAACCAGGACAGCCAGACCGTTGTCGCCACGGTTCCCGTTGGGCTCAACCCGGAAGCGATTGTCGCCAATCCGGTGACCAACAAAATCTACGTGGCGAATCAATCCGCAAATACGATTACGGTCATTGACGGAGCGACCAATCTCACCACCACGATCAACGTCGGCTCCGCGCCTGTGGCTATCGCGGTCAACACGCTGACGAACCAGATCTACGTTGCCAACAGCGGAAGCGGCAACGTGACCGAGGTCGACGGCATTTCCGGCAACACCAGCACGATTCCCACCGGGAGCACGCCGGGGGCGATCGCGGTGAACCCGGTGACGAATCAGATCCTGGTCGCCAGCCCCTCCAACATCACAATCATCGACGGCGTCACCAAAAATACGTCTACCATCGCGGCTATCGGAACCACTGGGATGGCGCTAAATATAAACGCGAATCGTCTCTACATCTGCGGGTTCAGCGGGATCGCGGCGATCGACATTGCCAGCCGGACGGTTCTCGCGACAATTCCGGTAGCGAGCGTGACCTTCACCTCAGCCATCTACAATCCGCTGCTGAATCAGGTGTATTTCGGAGACTCGCTCGCGAACGCGTTCTTCGTTCTGGACGCCGCGACGAATCAGCAAATCGTTCCGTCCGGCCCATTCGGCGGTGGCGCGGTTGCGCTGAATCCAATCACCGATCAGGTTCTTGTCTCCAACGGGTTTATCGGTCTCTACAATGCGCTCACCAACACCGCATCGCTTCTGCAAAGTGGATTTTCCAACGGCTGGAACGTCGCGGCCATGAACCCGGTGACCAATCAGGTCTACCTCGTGAGCAACGCGGGTAACACGCTGGGAATTCTGAACGGGAACAACGGCTATAGCCTGGGCAGCACCTTAAGCACCGGAATCGCACCAACTGCCGTGTCTGTGAACCCGGCAACCAACCGGATCTATGTCGCCAACAGCGCCAGCAACAGCGTGACGGTGATCGATGGCGCGCCGAACAACGTCACCCTGTTCAGCGGGGGCATGAATGCTTTCTCGGTGGACGTCAACCCCTTCACGAATACAGCGTACATCGGCGACACCGCCAACAACACCGTTTCTATCGTGAACGGGACAACCTACGCCGTGACGTCGGTGCCCGTGGGGCAGCAGACCTTTGCAACGCTGGTGAACCCCATCACCAACAAGATTTACGCCCTGAATTCGGGGAGCGACAACATCACGGTGATTGACGGCGCGACGCAGTACACCGCCACGATTTCGACCGCAAAGTCACATGTGACGGGAATCGTGAACCCGCTCACGGATATGATTTACGCGCTCAACTCCGACGGCACGATGACTGTGGTCGACGGCGCAACGAATCAGTCCACCACGCTGAATATGGCGTCTGCCAATTCCGGGTACTTCTTCACTTCAATAGCGGTGAACCCGGCCGCCAACAAAATCTATGTCGCGGATAAAGGCAACTCCGCCGTGGACGTGCTGGATGGCGCCACGAACACCGTCAGCTCATTCCCCGCGGGACCGGGCCCGATAGCGGTTGCGGTGAATCCAGCCACCAACTTCATCTATGCGGCGAACGTAAGCGCCAACAGCATCACGGCGATCAACGGCGTTTCCGGCGCAAGTTCCACCATCCCGCTGACATTCGGCCCGGACGTGGTCGCCGTAAATCCCTTCACCAACACGATCTACGCATCGGGAGCGATTAACTCCCAGCTCACGATTGCAGCGATCAACGGCAGCACGAATCAGGCGGTGATCACTTCGTATCCAGTCGGGTATACCCATCTCGGAATGATGGTTTTGGATCCACTGAGCAATCGCATCTATGAGGCGCAAAGCAGTGAGCCAACCGTGGGCGTCGACGGAGACACCGGTTCTCTTCTTCTCCCCAGCAACGACCCGGAAGGCCGTGAGTTAGGCGCGGTTGCGCTGGCAATTGACCCGGTGCATGAGAACGTCTACGGAGCCAATCAAACGTCCCTCTCAGGGGTGGTGCAGGAAGAGACCGCCCAGCCCAGCCCGCTTTCGGTGAGCATCGGCGACCTGCCAGGCAACCTGACCACGAGTGCCTCGCCATCTTTCACGCTGACAGCCGTGGATGGCCTCGACCCCAACTCCCCGCCGGTGGAGGACGTGTACTTCCGGTTCGATACTTCGTCCGCCAGTTGGATGGCCGCGACCCACAATTCGGATGGGACGTTTACGGTAACTGCTCCAACCGCTTTGCTGCCCGGATTCCACACGCTAGCCGCATGGGCCACGAACGGCAGGGAGAACACGGTCTCCAGTTCCAGCTTCTTTAACGGAGACGGGCCGTTAATCAGTCCGGTTGCGCGCTACGGCTTCTACGTGACGGCGCAGCCGGTGGTCCAGTCCGTCGCGGTGCAAGCGCCGTACCCGACGATATACTCGGGCGTCAACCAGCAGCTCACGGCCATCGCGCAGTTCAGCGATGGGACCCAGGTCAACGTGACCAACACGGCCGAATGGTCGTCCTCAGAGCCCCA
>Ga0182030_10006732_pt1 | contig 24173 bp, 12 predicted proteins | sample 812S3MmetaG_FD_121299 | JGI IMG/M metagenome (GOLD analysis project Ga0182030, IMG submission 121299) | Permafrost microbial communities from Stordalen Mire, Sweden - 812S3M metaG (Illumina Assembly) | ecosystem: Environmental > Terrestrial > Soil > Wetlands > Permafrost | place: Sweden...
ATCAGGCGAGAGAGTCGCCCTGGCGGTCCTTGACGACGTTGAAGGGGTCGCGACTGATCTCTTCGAACAACTGGCCACCACAACGACAGCCGGTGCCCGCTGCTACGCCTACACCTGGTCCGGCCTCACGACAGACCTCGTCGAGATCAGCTCGTGGGAACTCGAGGGTCGAGAAGCCCCCGGCCGTCTGGTTCTGGAAGCTGCCCTAAGCCCAAAAGGCTGCATGCGGGCCAAGGCTGAAAGGACGCCTCGTCGGGTTTGGTCCGGCCGGTGATCAGTGTCGGAACTGGTCCCCCGCGGGAGCCTCGACTGCCACACTGTCGATGGGTTCCGCGACCGCTCGTCGAATACCGGACAGGTCGGCAACTCGGGTGCTGGCAATCGAGAGGGCAATCTCCTCCGGAAGACAGTCACTGAACTTGAGTTTGGAGGCCAGTTGCTCGGCGATCCAGGGAATCGGCATGGTTAACGGATCGAGCAGCTCCGCAAAGTCGCGCACCCTCTCGACCGTTGCCGCGTCGGGATCGAGTCTGATCGCGAGATTGTCGGCCTTTGACCTGCCGAGCAGCGGACCCATTGCTGCCATGAGAGCGGCATTTGCATGGAGGCCAGCAAATGTCCACCAGGACAAGTCTTTCTCTGTCCTCACGACGGCCGTTCTACCCGAACGCGCCCACTGAAATGACGACCGAATCTCCTCCAGCGCTGACGATGCCCGGGCTGTCAAAGTGACTCCTGCCGGATCGGCACCGGCGAGGACGTCTCGAATCGAATCACACAGCTCTGCCGAGAGTGGTCGACCATCGCCGAGCCATCGCGACCGGCCGCCACCTTCAACCGGCTCGACCCAAGCGAACCGCCGATCCCAATCGATCGAGGTCACACGCCAGACCCGACCAGCCAGCAGGACGGAGGCCAAATGCCGATCGTTCGTTAGCAAAGCAATCGGGTCAAGATACCCAATCTCCTTGGAGCCGTGCCGGATGACGAAGAGCGGGTTCGATGTGAACGCGGAGGTCAAATCGAGGAAGTGCCTGTAGCCATAGCTACGCTCACCTCTAGGTCCCATGGACAGAATGCCGTGACCCTCGTCAAAGAGCATCTCGTGTTCGACGAGATGTTCGAGTATTCGCTGACCAACGCCGGACTCAACGATCTCAGCAAAGGCCGGAAGGCGACCGACGATGTCGGCCCATCGGGGACGCGCCAGCGAGCCCTCCTGGAGGGTCAGGGCGAGAACCTGCTGAGCAAGCAGATGATATGGCTGAGCGGGTGCGGTAACGGGCTCGACATAGCCGCGCGCCCACAATCTGAGCAGACCCGCCGCCTGAGCAAGTTGCAATTCAGGCTTAGTTGTCAAGAACAGCAGGTTTCTTGTGGTGCCGGCGCGGCGGCCGCTTCGACCGAGCCGCTGCAGAAAGCCGGCCACCGTCGTAGGGCTGTCGATCTGGATCACCCGATCGAGGTCGCCGACGTCGACGCCTAGCTCGAGGGTTGAAGTCGCCACGATTACACAGTCACTGGCTTCGACGAATGCCTCTTCTGCTCGGCGCCGTTCATCAAGCGCCAGGGATGAGTGTGACACAAACGTGTTCACACCCCGTTGCCGCAAGTCGACCGCGAGTTCCTCTACCCTGGCGCGGCTGTCACAGAAGACCAGACGCTTCTCACCAGCATGAAGGCGAGAGATGACCGTCCCTGCGTTAGCGAGAGAGCCCACGTAGTCAAGGGTCACGTCGGCTCCGGCGGCAGTTGCCGTGGAGTCGGGTGCAATTACTCGAGCCGGACCAGTGCTCGAACCAACTAGCCATCGAAGCAACGTTTCGGGTTCACCGACCGTCGCCGACAAACCGATCCGCTGCAGATCGCGACCGGCCACCGCCGACAGCCGCTCAATCACTGCGAGCAGGTGCCACCCTCGATCATCCCCACCGAATGCGTGTATCTCATCGACGACGATGGACCGGAGACCAGAGAAGAAGACTGCGTGGTCCCGTCGGGTAGACATCAGTATCGCTTCGAGGGACTCGGGAGTCGTCAGCAGGATCTCGGGTGGATCGTCGAAGATACGGGAACGGGCGGCAGCGCCGACGTCTCCGTGCCAGAGTCCGGCACGTAGTCCGACGAAGCCCGCATACCGCTCCAGTCGAGGGTAGAGGTTGTTCACCAGCGCCCGCAGCGGGCAGACATACACGACCGAGAGGCCACGCCAGCCCTCGGTGACGATCCGTGAAAGCAGCGGAAACACGGCTGCCTCGGTCTTTCCACCCGCGGTCGGGGCCAGCGCCAGGACATGCTCGCCTGCCAAGATCGGCCCTACCGCTTCTTCCTGGAGTGGCCGCAAGAATGACCAACCGAGGGAGTTGACGACATGATGCTGGATCCCTGGGTGGAGCTGATCGAACCCGGTCACCGCTCAGGGCTCGTCGGTGAGGTCGAGTTCGATGTCGTCGGCGGTGAGCCCGGCCGAGGCGTTGCGCTCCTCGTCGGTGAGCTCCTCGATGCCGACCGTCAACTGGTAGTCGACACGGGGATCGAACTCTTCGAACTGATCGACGCGGTCCAGTACGTCGCCAACCAGCTTCTTCAGGTAGATCCGGGGCGCTACCCCCACTTTGCCACCGAGCGTCCCCGTGACGGCCGTGGCGAGGGAGGCGATGTAGGCATCGTCGACGTTGTCATGGATGCGCTCGGCAGTGGGCTGACCACGTGCGTAGAGGTCACGCACCTTCCGGCCCAGCTCAACCAGACCGTTGTGATCGAAGCCCATCAGGCGGAGCTGGACCGCTCGGGGATTGTCGAAGCGGGCATCGGTAGTGAAGTCGGTGGCCAGACGCTGAGCGAGCGGCGCAAGCCGCTGGGCTCCCTGGGGGCCGTCGAAGAAGGCTGGCGTGCCCGTGATCAACAGGTAGAGGCCCGGGAAACGGCCGCCATCGACCTCGTCGAGCATCTGGCGGAGGGCGTTGAGCGACTTGTCCCGGGCGTCGGAGCGGACCCGCTGGAGGGTTTCAACCTCGTCGATGGCGAGGAACAGCCCGGCGTGACCGCTGTCTCGCAGGATGCACAGAAGCCCCTGAAGGAACGAGAGTGCCCCGGCATGGTCGATCTCACCCTTGATCCCCGCCATCCTCTTCACCGAAGCGGCGACGTTGGGTTGGCCGCCCAACCACGCCAGCAGCCCATCGGCCGTGGCATGGTCACCGTTGTGGCTAGCGGCACGATAGGCGCGAAGTACTGCCCCGAACGCCGGAGCTGTGCGGACGACGTCACCCAGCCGCTGCTCCATCAACGCGTCGGTAGCTGCGAGTAAACCAGCGCTGTCGTGCTCATTGACGATGCCGCCTGCGAGGACATCCTCCTCGAGAACGTAGAACCATCCGTCGATGACCGCCCGGAGCGCCCCCGTGTCTCCGTCGCCGACCGATAGCCGCTCGATCACCCGGCGGTAGACGGTCTGCAGGTGATGGAGCGGAGTTTCGGTCTCGGAGATCTGGAGCTCCGAGGTGGCGAGGCCTTTTCGGCGAGCCCTTTCAGCAATCCAGCGGAGCGCGAAGGTCTTGCCACTACCCCACTCACCGCGGATGGCCTTAAACACCGCCCCGCCGGCAGCGACTTTGTCCAACTCATCTTCCACCGCGTCCTCAAACCGCCCGAGCCCCACCGCCATGACGTCAAGGCCCCGGGCGGGGACCGTTCCTCTCCTCAGGGCGTCGATGATCTCAGCACGACGCGCTGGGCTGACCTCGACCGTCATTACGCTCCCACGTCGATTTGGAACTGCTCGCCGAGCGTCGGCAATGACAAGTGAGCCTCCTGGGCCGTGGCATCGACGTCGAGGACGGCGTACCCGTCGACATTCAGCACACGGGCCAAGGTGACCAGGAACCCGGGGAGGCGGGTCTGGGGCATGGACGCATCGGGAGCAAGGGCGGCAAAGGAGATAACTCCCCCACGCCGCGCGATCGCAGCGAGTACAGCACGGACGCGATTCTCGGGCAGGGCGGCTCGCCCAGCCCTGCTCTTCTGCTCCTTCCAGACCTCGCTGGCGAAGAGCACATCCACCCAACCTGGGGCACCGATTGCTTCCGCCCCGTTGGGTGTTGGCGTGGCCCGGGGAATGTCGAAAATTGCGCCCTGAGCTTCGTCGACTAGCTGCGCAGCCTTCCGCCGGGACTTTCCGATCTTCCCCGCAGCAGCAGTCTCGGGCGTCCGTACTCCTTCGGCCCAAAGATCCCACCACAACGGTGACGCCTCGACGAATGCTTCCCAGCCCGCCGGCGCAGGGATGCCAGCCGGCTGGAAGGCGGCTACCGGCACGAGCACCTCCTCGGGGGTTGCGCCACCGTGATAGCCGCCGGCCTTCGCCCCGTAGCGGTAGTCGTCCGCCCAGGGGGCGAGGATCCCAGCTGCGCCACCGAGGAGCACCCGCTCACCGCGGAGCAATACCTCGCCATCGGCCGCCGATCGATCGGCCTCCCGCCAGCGTTCTCCACCATCGCCACCGCCGCTAAACGCCCCGGATCCGCCGTCGTCGGGCTGAGCCAGCACGTGGCCGTGGTCCGCGCTGACGATCACCACTCGGCCGCTGTTCCTGGCCGCTTCAAGCAAGGACAACAGCGCGCCGACATCAGCGATCCTGAGTTCCTCAGTAAAGGTGCCCTTGCGGAGATGGTCGTCGATGGTGTTGATGACCACCCCCACGACCGCTGGGCCATTGGGTCCGAGGGCCTCGAGCACCTCGGCCGCCAGCGATTCACCAGCGGCTCCAGCCAGGCGGCTCTGGTGGAAGAACATGGCCAAACGGCCGTCTCGGCGAAGGGCGGGATTGCTCTCGAACTGCGCACGTTCATGGTCCTGGTTTCCCCGGTCAAGGCGTCCTGCGATCAGACTGGCCCGACTTACCTCGGTCACGGTGGGAAGAGCAGCGATCCCGACGAGCCGATCTTCTGCCGGTCCCGTGCCTGCGTGGATGATCTCGCGAAACCCAGCCTCGCCAAACTGGGGAGCCAGCTCACTGAAGGAGGACAGGCCGCAGCCGTCCAACACCACGAAGAGCAGAGGTTGTGCGTTGAGCCGCGCCAGCACTCGTCCCACGACCGCCTCGACTGTCGTCAGTCCGCTGGATGCGAGCTCGTCCGGGGTCGAGGGCAACGTCGTCCACGATGCCAGGAGCTTGGCAAATCGTTGGTTCTCGACGCGGCGACGGGCCACAACGCGGTCGATGACGTCACGGTATGTGGCGGCCACGTCCTCGTCACCATCACCACGCCACAGCTGGCGACGGGCCCGATCGACCCATGCGCCCTCAACTGCGTACCTAGCCGCAGCCTCCTCAAAGGAGGCAGGCGGGCTCGTCTCCGGCGCTGCCGTTGAGGATGCCAGCCAAGTGGCGAGCCGGGCGGCCATTTCAAGGTGTTCCCTCCGGCGATGTCCCCCCGGTGTCTTGCCCTCCGCGTGAACGGCGACGTTACCGATCGCCTCTCGTAGGTCGGCGAGAGGTCCTCCGAGGACTGTCGCCGCAGCGGTGGGACCTTCGTCCACCCCCGCCAGGATCGCTCGGAGTACGTCAACCGCGATGGCGATGCGCCGGTTGAACCCTTTGGACAGCAGCGGACTCGCCTCCGGGTACGGCACTGTCAGGTCGGCGGCCAGCACCTCGGCCCGGGCCAAGATGGCGTTGGCTTGGTAACGGTCGATCGCCGCCAGCTGCTGGACGGTCTCCTCGCACCGCTTGGCCAGTGCAGCTCCCACTGTTGGCGTAATGGCGCCACCACCGCACCACTCCTCCAGCTTGCCCGCAGCTTTCCCGCCCTCGTAGCCCCCATCACCGTAGATAGCTCGGGCTGCCAAGCCCATAGCCACAAGGTCCGCACCACGGCCGGCTGCGAGGATCCTGGCGACCAGGTCGCCGAGCTGCCCGCTGGACCGTGCGACGGCGGCGAGCAGTCCGGCACGCGTCTTCTCGTCGAGTGCGTGGAGGCGTCGGAACGGCTCAGGCCGGGAGGCGGCGTCGACGATCGCATCGACGCCGACGTCATGAGCGTCGAGCAGTTGACGGGCCAGCGAGCTGAACGCCACCTCTCGGGTGAGTGTCGTCCCAGCTCCCGCCGCGGCGGCTACGTCTGCCGGGACATGGTCGAGCAATGCGCTGGCGATCCATGCGTCGTCCTTGCCGAACGCCGCGTCCATGCGCTGGACGCCGAAGAGCGAGCGGACGGCGTCCCACGGCTCGAGCGGCAGAATGCGTCGGTGGGCCAGACGGGCCAGGACGTCCTCGCCGAGTTCGTGATCGGACAACTCGCATAGCACGACCAGCAGGTCAGCCGCCTCACTGGGACCGCCGCCCGTCGCCTCCCTCTCAGTCCAACGCGAGAGGCTGGAGCGCACGGCGAGCGGTGACACGCAGGTCTCGATTTCCACACGGTGGCCCTCGACGGTGAGTTGGCCGCCGGTCCATATCGGCTCGGCGCGCATTGCGATCACCCGGGTCCCCGGCCCTTCCTTGAGGACAGTGCGGACCCGCTGAGACACCAACGCCGGCGTGGCAGTGCGGAGGCTCATCCGGTCGGACCCTTTACTCGGGTTCGTTCCACAAGATTGTCACCTCGATGGCATCCGGTGAGAGTTCCTTTGCCTCGACGCGCGCTTGGAGAGTGTCGAGTTGGATCCTTGCCGCCTGAAGGTCGTGACCCTTCCACTCATTCTTTGACGGTTGATATGACGGCTTGGGCTTGACGGTGATCAGCGCGATAGCCGCCTCCTGGATCCGGTGAAGCTCAGGGATGAGTGCCGTGACGAGCTCATCGGCCTCCAGCGCCTGTTTGAGCTCCGATCCCAGATGGGCTCCCTCCGCACGGGCAGCCGCCGCTTCGATGATCGAAAGCTGGGCTGCACCGAGCTCATTGACGATCATCTGTGCGCTGGAGATGGATTTGCCGAGCGCCAGCTCGGATGTCGGGATCGGCGCGGTGGCAAGGGCACCGACCCGCGTCAGATCATCAGGTGCAGCGGCCAGGTTGGCGAGTAGCGCCCGTGCGGCCCGGGCGGACGCCAAGCGGGGGAAGGCAGCCTCATCAATCCCGGTCGACGAACCGACTGAAGCGACCTTGTCGACGAGAGCATCGACTGCTGTCCGGTGCGCGTCGACCATCTTCTGCAGATCGATGCCGGCCCGCTCCACCGCAAACCCGGACAGGTGCCTAGTCGCAAGGGTAATCCCGAAGATCGATGCCATCCGTCCATGGGCTTTCTCCCAGACCTCCTCGGAGGGCAGGGCCTGAGGGACCACCTCCCATGCGTCTTCGAGCCGATCGACGGTCGGCATGACCGGCCCGCCGTGGAGACGAAAGGTGTGGTTGGTCGCCTGGGCCCATACCAGGATGATCAGGTTCTCCAACTGTGAGGTCAGTCCCATCGGTGACGGCGCGTTGATGGCCTCACGCAGCACCCCGACAGTCTGCGTATCGGCGCCGTTCTGAAGGGCTTGGTTTATGGCCTTCGTGAAGGTGTTGTCCCACCTGTCGGCGGCAGTGCTGAGCTTGAATGCCTGCTCGGACTGGATGCCGAGCTGGAGCGGGTTGGCGATTCGGGCCAAGAGCTTGCGGTCGGTGGGCTCCTTGACCATCAGTCTGCCGTCGGGCTCCACCACCGCCTCCGTGCAGAGCTCGGCCACCTTGCGCACCTCTCCGGGCTTCACCTCCGTGCCGAGGTCAGGCGCACCGGGGTAGGTGTGACGGAGTGCCTGATCGAGCACCTGGTCCAGGGCGTCGCGCAGGTTCGCCTTGGTGGGTGGGGCGATCGCGAGCCCAGTCTTCAGACTCTGGAAGTGGTCCGAGAGGTTCGGGCCGACATCGACGACCTTCTCGTCGGCTGTCACGACGCCGTAGGCGCCAAGCAGAGCGGCATCGATCTGGTTTCGGGCCGCCGCACGCATGTTCTCCAAGACCGGTCGGGCGGCCGCTCGGTCAACCGGGCTCAGCGTCGACGTCGCCTCGGTGAAACGCTGGTCGCTGGCAAGCACATGGTTGAGCCGCACAAGCCGGCCAAGGACGTCCAAGGTGGCCGATGCGAAGAACGACGGGAGCCAACACAGCGTGGACCACGATGCACCGTTCTGGCGGAGGCGGTCGAGGCGCTCCAGATCATCGAGGAGTCCATGAGGCGAATCGTCGAATGGGAAGTCCACAATCAGCTTCCAGTTCGAGCGGTCGTCGTTGGCGAAAGTTGTGTCGGGGAGGTTGGCGGCATCACGGACGTTGCCAAACACGACAGTGACATCTCGACGAAGGCCGTTCCACACGAGCGTGTAGGTGGTCTGCATCTGATCGGGTGGCAGGCCGAGAGCGCTCAGCAGAAGTTGGCGCACGAGGGTGCGGCGCATCGCGGTGTTATCGACCCCATCGGCGGACGCCAGGATCGATGCGGTGTCCACTCCGGAGAGGCGAATGGAAACAGATGGATTGCTGGGATCGCTCCCCAGACTGAGCTCGCCGACATGTGCAGCAAGGTGCCGGAGCTTGTTCGTGGCGATGGCGGTCTCCTGGCCAGGAATCGGCGAGGAGATGGTCCCGTGGTTGAGGGCTACCAGGCGCTCAACTGTGAGATTCCGGAACGGCACCGATTGGGGCACGAGGGCGGCCAGCAGCAGCGTCTTGACCAATCGATCGTCGTTGATGAAGGCCGTCGTAGGAGCGTCGGTAGGTCCCAAGTTGTGGTCAGCCAACAACGCCGCGCGGAGTCGCTCCTTGTAGATCTTGCGCGCCTGGTCAAACGAAGCGCGCATCGCATCCGAGAATGGGTCGTCGCTGACGTCGATCACGTCGTAGAGATCGCCGACTGGCACCAGCTGACCGACCTCAAGCACGTCCCGACGGGCCACCAGTAGGTCGAGCAGCACTCGTAAGCCGGTACGGGTCCGCTGCAGAGCACCCGCCACGTCGACTAGCACCGTCATGAAGGCCGGTGAAAATGGATACGTGAGGCGGAAGGAGTCGTCGTTGCCACTCTCGGCGAGCAGGACGTCGTGGACCCGAGCCGACAGCGACAGCGAGGTGAAGGCGGCGTCGAGCTCCGCTTTGGCACCATCGTGCACCGGAGTGAGCAGACGGCGGTTAGCCACCAAGGGGAGGTTGGAGTCGTCCAAAGTGATGGTGTCGAAGCGGCCAGCCTGGTAGTCGAGTTGGTCGGCGAAACCGAGCCTCTCGATACCGAGGACGTTGTCGCCGACCAACTCGCGTAGGTCTCGCTGGCGGGCAATCAGCGACACGATAGGGACAGGTCGTGTGGCACTCGCGGCCTCGACGAGCTTCGAGAGCTTCGATGCCTCCTCGCTCACCCATGCCGTATCCCCTAGGCGCGACAGGAACCAGAGGATGAGCTCGTCGAGGAACAACATGACGCCGTCGAATCCGAGGCCCCGGGCGTGGACGCTGATCGCAGAGAGGCCATCCTCGAAGGAGACGTAGCCCCCCTTGTTGGCATTCGCAGCCTCGGCGAAGCTCGTGAGCCAGGTGGTGAGCACGGCTTGGACCAGGCGCGTGCGGTCCGGCGAGCCGTGCGGTGCGTGCCGGGCAGCTTCGTAGCTGGTGGCGTCCCAGGCGGCATCGAGATCACCCCAGCCGCCACCAGCGTTGCCGGAGGAAAGTTTCGCCAAGAATGCTTGTTCCCCAACGCTCTTACGCAGTTCGTCGGCATTCTGGAGGATCGGCTCGTCGGCAAACACCGCCGGCGGTGGGGCGTCAGGGTGGATCCGGCGGAGGTGACGTACGTACTGGCCGAAGACGGCGGACTCCAGGTCGCTTTCCCCGATGAGATGGAAGGGGACCGTGAGGAACCGCCTCGCACCTTTCCATTCACCGAGTTTGGCCACCACCGGAGCCAGCTCGGGCTTTGCTCGGGCCGCGGGGTTTCCATCGAGGAGCAGCTGGAGGACTCCCATGAAGTTCGACTTACCCGAGCCAAAGCTGCCGTGCAGGAACGCGGCCTTCGACGAGTTATCCGTGATGGCAGACCGCAGCAGCCCGACAGCGTCAAGGAAAGCGCTCAGCAACTGTTCGGTGACCACGTAGTTCGCCATCGTCGCCGCTGCATCGTCGGCAGCGTCACCCAATTGGAAGACGAGGTCGCCCTTGTGGACTGCGGTCGGGATGTTGATGAGCTCCTGCAGCAAGCGCGGCTTGGTGGTCATGTCCTGCCCTTCCTCTTGCGTCCTCGGGTAGCTGCGGTCTGTCGCCAGTCGGGAGCGTCGGCCAAGGTGCGTTCACCGGCCAGGGCCTGTTGCTCTGTGAAGGCCCGGTAGAGGCCAGCGGGGCTGTCGCCCAGTCGTGGATCCACATCGGCGTGCCACTGGGCCAGCCACGGCAGCAGCTCGGCCATAGCCACCACCAGTGGCCACGAACGATCGGCGTCCCATCCTTCGTTCTGCTGGCGATCCATCAGCAGGGTGCCGATGGCTTGGGCAAGCTGGGCGTGGTCGAAGCCTGCCCAAGCAAGCACCATGGTCGGATCGACGTCACCTTCTGCTCCTGCCACCGAGGTGAACCGCTCCTTGGGCACGTCGAGCTTGCCGCGCTGCTTCCAGTAGGAGGCAGCAGCGAAGTCGGCCTGGCCGTACTTGGGCGGCACCGGAATCCGGGCGAGGCCGTCGGGCAGTGGCTGCCCCCGGTCTTCCAATCGTTGGAGGTCCCAGGTCCGCTCCCACTGCCGACGCGTGTCGAGCTCCTTGCCCTTGTAGCGGGCAGCGGCCTGAGCAGGCACGTGCTCTTCTGTCACGAGCTCGGCGACGATGGCGACCGGGTTGACCTCGATGACGCCCCTCCACATCCGGGCCACTTCGAGGAAGTCGGGGTCCGTGGCGATCACCTTGTCGGCCAGCTGGGCAAGGCTTCGACACACGGCACGCTCACCATCGCCACTGCCCTCGAACCACAACCGGCGGTCCTCGAGCCGATCGAGCAGCCAAGTCTCCAGAGCTTCGGTCTCGAGCTTCTCCCACGGCTCCCGAGCCCACCGGCGCTTGTTCTCCGGGCGTTCTACCAGTGCCACGTCGCGATCACGCTCAATCAAATCGATCCGACGCTGGACGAGGTCGCGGTACCAGGTGGGCCACGCCACAGGGATCTCCCTAATCGGTGTCGAGCCGTGACGGGTGAACCAAGCCGTCTCCGCCTGTCCGACCTCGACCTCGCGAGCCAGCACGATCTCGAACGCCCGTTCACCCAGATTGAGGGGCGGGGGTGTCTCGCCTTCCGGTATGGTCAGCGACTCCTCAGTCAAGCCATAGAGGTGCAGGCAGCGCCAGTCGAGCTCTTCTTGAGCGGCCACCATCTCGCGGAAGATGTGGTCGGCTTGTGAGCGAGCAGCGTCCAGACGATCCCGGTCGGGCACGCCGCTGGCGCATACGGCGGCTGGCTGGTGGGCGGCTAGGTCGGCCGCCACTGAGTCGAGGGTCGTGGCCAGGTCAAGCGGGGGTTCACCTGGTGGAAGCGGAAACTGCTGGAGCTTTGTGCCATCGAACTCGAACCTGAACTCCCAGGGCTCGTCCGCCGCTGCAGACTCAGCCCCAGGCCTTCCCTTGTTATGGAACATCTGATGCATCCAGAAGGACGCCGTCGAAGAGTTCAGCGGGCCTAGCAATTTCAAATGATCGTCGACCGACCTATCGGCTGGGAGCTTGATCACCGGAGCTGACTTGTTGAAGATCCTTCCACCTCGATCAAGCACAAAATGATTGTGGGTCGCCACAAAGGCAAAAGTGATAGATAGCGGCGTGGCGTAAGGTGAGGCAGTGTGTTGCATATACTCCCACCACGAAAGACCTGCATCCGCCATGTATCCCTGGAAGGTAGACCTGGCAGCGAGGAACGTACGCATGGGCCACAACTGTCTAATAAAGGCTGAGGATTCGGGATCATGGGATCTGTAGGGATACCATGTATGGACGGTGGACCAGTTAGACCAATCTCGAACCTCCTCCCCAACGACGAAAAAGGGAAACTCGGCAATCGGTGCACCGGAATGCCGTACACGAACAGCGTCGCAGAGATAAGCATCATCCGCGCCGATGCGAACGGCTCTGCCGATTGGTCTCTCAATCACGTCTGCTAGTACTGTGTGGGAGTTTCTCTCTATACGTTGCTTGAGTTCTGCTGCACCTCCTCCACCGATACTCCACGGATGCTTGGCTAAGCGTGACCGATCTGTGTCGGTTACAGAGATGTATAGGCTTTCGCTGCCGGGTTCATCGATCTGTGCAACGATCGCAGACCACACCAAGCCCTTGGCCGGGTCCGCGGGAGTCGACGGCTCGCTTCGAATCCCCAAGACCGAACGGACTGTTGGGGCGATGGGTTTCTGTTGACGACCGAAAAGAATCACGGTCGGTGTGCCATGACCTGGAATGTACGCGCCCGACGTGTCGACCACGTGAGTGAGGTCCCAGGTCGGGATGAACTGCTCGATGAGCTTCTTCCCGAACTCCCGCTTCATGAACGAGTTCGTCGTAATTATGCCCACGAACCCCGCTGGCCGGCCGAGGTTGTCGGGTGAGACCGTTAGGTCGAAAAACTTCTCCGTAAAAGGCACGCCCAGCGAGTACTGGCGATGGCATGACTGGAAGCGGTCTCGATACTGCTGGTTGAGCGCCGAATCCCGGCACACGATGTAAGGCGGGTTCCCCACCACCGCGGTGTACTGCTTGTTGAAGATCCGCTGGAGGACTTCGGCGTGCTCGGTCCGATAGAGGAACTGTCGATCAGCTGCTGCGGTCGCCGCCTCCATTCCGGCGAACTGTCCGGGGCGCGCCCCCCATAGCAACGAATCGCCTACCGCGACGTCGATCTCGAAAGTCGGGGCATCCGCCAGTCGAGTGACATGGCTGGCCTTAAGCGCAGCCACCAGCAGGCGGAATCGTGCGATGGCCGCAGCGAAGGGGTTGAGGTCCACTCCCGTAACTGCTGCCAGAGCCCGCTCGGCGTGCTCGCGCTCGGAGCCGCCGGGCTCTGCCAGCCGCCATGCCGCGAACAACCGTTGGAACCCACCAAGAAGGAAGTGCCCGGATCCACAAGTCGGGTCGATAAGGGTTGTCTTGGCCAGGCCAAAGGTCTCGATCGCCGGGGTTAGCGCCCTTTCAAGGATGAACTCCTCGACAAACTCCGGCGTCTGAAGGAGGGCGTAGGTGCTCTTGGCGAAGTCGGAGAGGTCCTGGTAGAGGTCGCCGAGGAAGCGGGTGACCCTCTCTGGGTCCGTGAAGTCATGGGCCAGGGAACCCGACTCGTCTGTCGAGCGGAAGAGCCCGAGCAGACGCGTTGCCGCGTCGGCGGGTGGATCGACCAGCCACAGCGGCGACTCACCCTCACCAAGCACTTCGTCCAGGCCTCGGAGCCTGGCGGCGGAGCGGAAGATGCTCTGGAGGTACTCCCGGTCGTTGGAGTGCGGGTGACCGGTGAAGTAGCGCTGCTGGGCGTCGCGCGCCTCGGCACCGCGTATGCTCGGGCCGGCGATGCGGGCCTCGTCGATCAGTCCGTTGTCCTCACAGAACCGGACGAACACGCACGCCAACAGCCAGGCGACTGCGACTTGGGTGAGGCGGTCATCAGCCCAATCCTCGAATGTCCGGCCGGTTCGGTTGGCATCGAACGCCGACCGCCACTCGGCCTCGATGTCGGCCCGAACGTCGGCAACCTCTCGGACCTTCTGGTTGAGGTCGGCGACCAGGTGCCCAAGTTCGGCGCGCAGGTCGCTCAGCAACTTTCCGGCGTCGATCACGAGGTTCGCTTTGCGAGAGTGGCCAGAGAAGACGCGGGGAGCTGCTCGCGGTGCAGGTTCCTCAGCCACGGCGTGGGTAGGTCGAGCCACTCTGCCGGACCTTCGACAGGAATCGGCTTTCCATCCACCACGGGACGAGCTTCTCCCGTTGGACCGAACACGACAAGCCACAGCACCTGGAGGTCGGAGTTGGCTCGACCTGATTGCATGCGCAGGCGGTCAATCACGTTGATCTCGTCGTAGGTCGCGAGGATTCCTGGGTTCCAGGCTATGACACGCGGCCCAACCCTTGGGATTCGCTCCTCGAGACGGCGGGCGGCCTCATGGGTGAGGCGTCGGAGATTCGCGAAGTCCGTGCCTTCGGTGGCCAGGTCGGCGGTCAGGAGTCTTTCCCACGCCACGTTGACGGCCTTCGCCGATGCCAGCAGCTCGTCGAGGAACCAACGCTCGAGGTCAACTGTGACCATGTCGTACGGGGCGGCGGTAAACCGCTGGAGCCCACGGCGGACGGCTGAGCCTTGACTGGTGGCCACTCGCAGGGCGAGGAAGCCACCATGCTGGAGTGATCGCTCGAGCCGATCCTCTACTTCCTGGGCGCTGGCAGTCTCGACATCAAGCGCAGCCGGCGCTGAACTACCAGGCGCGGGAGGTGCGAAGCGAGTCGGGTGGTAGGAGACGACCGACGTCATGCTGGAGAGATCGCCAACTACCGTGCCATGTCGGACGAACCGCTCACGATCTCCGGCCCAGGTCACGATCACGTCCGCTTCGGCGAGGACGCGGTCGAGTTCCGGGCGGCTCGGCAGCTGCGCGTGCGGGAACCGGGCCTGAACTCGAGAACGGACTTCGTCCACGGTGAGTTCCGCTGCTGCAGCCAGGCTTTGCCGGGTTAGTCGGAGTGCCCGCACTGGATCGAGGTTGAGTGGGTAGAGCTCGAGTGCCGAACTTACGCCCACCCGCTGCGAGCACGACGCTGCCAGTCGCAGCAGTCGGCCGTCGCTCAGAGTCACACCCGCAGGGGCCTTGACTGACCGAAGCGCCTGCACAGCCCGGTCCTGAGAAATGACGTCTGCCTGTGAGGTCACTAGTTCGTCGGCCCTCGTGCCCAGGTTGGCCGCATAGGCAGCCAATGCCTGGCCGTCGAAGCCCGAAGCGAGACCGGTGAGGGCGGACGACCCGCCTGTGGTGTCTTGGTCGGTGGGATCGATGTCGACGGCCACGATCGCCCGATCGCCTCGGCGGCGAACCAGGAGACGAGCGGCCGAGCTATCGCTGGTACTGCCGTCCATTTCCTCTGCTTCGATGGCCGCCCGCACAACGGCTTTGGCAGCCCGAGCCGCATCAGTCTCAGGAAGGCCGGAACCGCGGGAGTCGGACACGAGGAACTCGATCTCACGCACTGCCATGACGCCGCCGTTGGCAGCCACCATCTCAACGATCTCGTCCCGAACCGAATCAAGGGGCGTGAGGGTCGACCAGTGTGCTCGCGCCTTCGGGGCGATCTGACCCAGCCGACCTCGCGTGACACCGACCGCGTCCGCGATGGCGGTCTGCGAGGCCCAGTCAGCTGCCTCAGCGCCGGGTGCTGGTTCGAGACCGAGCAGCATGCGCACGGCCCGCTGCTCGGTGTCGTTCTGCCCGGGTCCGGGGGTGGCCGACACCAGCAGCGGCATCAGCCGATCGAGGTCGAGGCGGGGTGCGTCATCGGTCGCCAGCCCGGCGGCGAGGGTTCCGGTGGCGGCGGGCGGCGCGGTCACCGCTGTTGGAAGGGGCGCAGACGCGAGCTCGTCAGCAAAACGAGTCAACACAGCGGCGCGCAGTTCGACGATCCTGCGTCGGATTCGAGGGCTGATCCGGCGGGCCCGGTTGACCTCGATGGGAACGAGGTCGGCCAACTGGCGAACCGTGCTCACGCCGAGCCGATTCAGTGCCGAGACGACCTTTGCGCCAACCCCGAGGGAAATGACTGGGTCCCCAATGGCCAGGGTCGTGGGTAGCCCGTGCACATGCACGTCAGCCCGGTTGGACTCGCCTGTGGATGCCGCCACGTGTGGCAGGGCCGGTCCAGCCACGTCGAGCCCTTCGAACACGCGTTGCCACGCCCGCAGCATCTCCTCGGCGTTGCCGAACCGTTCTGCCGGGTTGCGCTTCAGCGCCTTGGAGAAGAACGCCTCCAGAGGGTCCCTCGCAGCGGAGTCAAACAGAGGGGCATCGAGAACGACCTCGTTCGTCGTGAAGGCGGGATCACTGCGACCGTCGCCCCAGCGCGGTACTTCTCCGGTGGCCATTTCGTAAAGCGTGACGGCCGCTGCGTAGCGCTCGGCCTGCAGGTCCCACTGCTTGGTTTTGCGATCGGCGAGGAACGGTTCGAGATACGTAGGCGTGCCAGCCCTGAGGTCCGTCGAGGGGACCGCCGCCAGCGAGAAGTCGAACAGGACCAGGTGTTGCTCCTTGTTCGGACCGATCTCGGTCACACCCAGGTTGTCCGGCTTGATATCCCGGTGCCAACGCCCTTCCCGCTCAAGGTAGCGGAGAGCGTCGAGCAGGTCGGAACCCCACCGTTCCAGGAACTCGATGCTGGGGGTGCCGTTGCTCCGCAGTTCGTCGGCGAGCGACTGTGTTCCGGCCATCGCCTCAATCAACACGGGACGGCCGCCCAGTTCCGTAGTACCGAACACCTCGATCACGCCGGGGTGTCGGAGTCCGGACAGCGTCTTCGCCTCGGCCTCAAGTCGGGCGTCGGAGTCGCCGCCGAGCGACACCTTGTAGACGACCTCGCGAGGCGTGGCCTCCTCGCCCCGGTCGACTAGCAGCGCCAGGGCTGTCGACCCGCGCCCCAGCCGCCGTTTGACTACCACGCCGTCACCGAGCACCGCGCCGGCCCGGGCGTCAAGCGGGTCGATGTCCGCAGGTGCCTCCGGCTCAACCGTCGTCGTGGTCGGGGTCGTCAGCTCTTCCTCGACCAAGTCGAGTCCGGCTAGGACGTCGTCGAACGAGGTCAATCGTTCAGAGACGAGCGGACGGGTGGCCTCGAGCACAAGCTCACAGAGGGCGTCGCCCATCCCGGGCGCCACCGCGGCGAGCTGTAGGCCTCGGCCGGCTCGCAAGGCCTCGCGTACGGACTCGCGGGAATCACCGGGGGCCTGTCCGGAGAGCACTTCGTACGCGATGGCACCAAACGAGAACACGTCGAGCGACACGCCATCGGGGTCGTCCTCGGTGGCCGTCTCCGGCGCACAGAACAACAGCGCTGACTCATCGGCCAGGAGTTCCACATCGCCGGGCGCCGCTGACGGAAGGCCGAACCTCATGCCCGTCCGGCTGCTCGTGCGCGTGCCCAGGTAGGTGCTGGATGAGCCCGCATGTTCCCGGCCAGCCAGGGAGAAGTCCGTAACGAGGACCACCCAGCGTGGCTCACCGGTCCGGCCCGGGCGGACGAGAACGCTGCCCGGAGAGAGCGACCGATGGGTCACCTTGCGTCGATGGACAGCACGCATGGTCTCGGCCAGCTGGCGGAGTACCGACATCCGGTCGTCGAGGTCGATCCCTTCGGTGGTCTTGAGCCACTGGTCGAGGCGCACGGCGGTCGGCTCGTACTCGAACACGACGGCGGCGCCAAGATCGGTGTCGAACCGTTCAAAGGCCTTGACCACATTCGGGTGGGTAACTCGGTCAGACACCAGGAACTCCCGATCGGCAGCAAGACGCAGCGAGGTGGCTTGCTCATCGGACATCTGCGGCTGGCGTGAGTAGATGCGGATTCTGCGACGGACTCCTGGATTTCGCTCGTGGTCAGCGACGAAGTCCTGGATCCCGGGGCGTTCGGTGACGGTGTCGAGCCGGAGCAGCCACGAACCTACTCGTCGAGTGTGATCCGACTCCTTAATCCCGATGAGTTCCAGCGTTTTGGCCACAGCCACTGCCGTGGCGGTGTCAAGCTGGTGGAACCGTGGGTTATTTGTTTCCGCTGCACCGATCTGGCGGACGCCTTCGAAGATCCCAGGAAGTGCCCCGCTCTCGGTGATATGCGACCCGTCGCGGCCGTACACATGGGCTCGGGCATCCGGGGTGAGCTCGACCTTCAGGTCCGGATCCGAGAGGAACACGATGGGTTGGATGAACGGTGGCCGGGCCGGGCCGCGTTCACCTGCCGCCTTGGACCAGCGGTACTCCAGCAGCGACTTGAGGCGCTTTGCCTTGCGATTGGCCCCTAGCAGGGGATTCTCGATTGGTCTGCGCCCACCGTCGGGCTTGTGGAAGACCCACTGCTGCTGGTCGCCAGTGAGCCGGCCCTGCGTGGACTTGATCTCGACCAGAAATGCACCCTTGCGAGTCAGGAGGAAGACGTCGACCTCCGAGATCACTCCACCAGCGACGAACTCGAAGTTGGACCATCCACGGTTGGGATCCGAGTCGCTGATCCCGTTCCGCAGAAAGTCGATTGCCTCGTCTTCCCAGGGAAACGTCGACGGCGTGACTCGATGCCACCGGGGCGAGCTGGCATCCACCGAGTCCTGTCCTCCAATCACGACTGGCCTATAGCGAAGCGTAGTGGCCCTGAGTGCTGCCCCGTCTTGAACTTGCGCCAAACCGATCACAGATCGAGTGGTCTGTGCTCAGAACTTGCTTCAACCTCCAGCGGCCTCCAGGTCCGAGGTTGTTGCGATACCCGGCGTGGTGAGCGCCGTAAGCCGCGTGTATCGCTGGCTCATGGTCCATGCGAAGGTACGCCCGGAAAGCGCTTTGGTGGTATTGGCAATCGGGCCGGCGAGTTCGACCGAGCCTTCCCCTGAATTGCGGGAAAGTACGAACACGCGGAATGGTTGTCCTTCGGAGCGGGTTCCTCCTTCGAGCGACGCTTCGATGGCGTCAGCTATCCGGAGGTGGATGGGGCTCCCGGTACGCAGAGCCTCGACCGTGGCGCTGTCAAAGGTGATCGATTCCGGACGTTGATCGAGGATCTTCGCCACGGTGGTCTGGATTGCACCGTGGGCGTAGAAGCCCATGTGGGTCAGCCCGGGACGAAAGGATCGCTCGGGTTGGCAGATGTACACGCCGTGCTCGCGGTACTCGTCCCATCCGAAGCGGGCCGCAACGATTACGGTGTCAGCGATGTCGAGCAGGCCGTCTTCGGCGAAGAGCTGCTGTAGTTCCCCGAGGAGGAATCGTGTCTGTTCGCCCACGAAAATAGTGTTGTCGTTGAGGATCTCGTCGATGGCGTCAGACATGGCTCGGAAGTTGAACCAGATCACCCGGTCGTCGTCGAAGGAGTCGATGATGACCGGTCGGACTAGGTCGGGGGTCACAACGAAGAGGCGCTCGTGTTTTTCACCAGCCGTCAAGCGCATCATGTGCTTTTCCAGCTGCTTGGCATCCAGGGCGTTCGGGACGGTTTTCGTCTCGAACCAGTAGTCAAACTGAGCGAACATATGGGCATCGGGAACGGAACGGTGGTGGTCAACGTCGGCAGGCTGGTTCACGAAAGCGACAAGTTGCAGAGCTGAGTCCTGGGCGACGGCTCCGAGAAGACGCTCAAGTAGGCTGAGTTCAAGACGCTGGAACACCGCCATCATCGACGACGTCACCCGGTTTTCCCCGCCACGGTAGGTACTGAACAGTGGGCTGTTTGCCATCGCCATATTATACGTGGGCCATCAGGCGACAGGGGTGAGTTAGGAGGGAACGGGTAAGGTCGCCGTAACCGCTCCCAGCTCCACGTGACGAGTGGGCACCACCGATGGTCAGCTCTGTGGAGGCGGTGGTCGCACCCGGAGGCTCGGTACGCCACCCGGATCAGCTCTCTTTAACAAGGAGATCGTCGGGTACGAGTCCTAGCCAACATCCAGGAGTTCCGCTGGCGAGAGCAGGCCCAACCTGGCCGACCAAGTCGGCCGAAAGAGCGTCCAGGACATGCTGGAAACAGCCGGCCTGGATTCCGCCCAGCAGACGCAGCCGTAATAGGAGGGGCTCAACATAACGTTCCGGCGCCAAGTCTCGATGACACAACCACGGTGTATTCTAGTGGTTAACCCATCCGGAATGGCCACAGAGATCTGGGTCCGATAACGGTCCGGTCTGTGCTGGGATGTCCGGCGCCAACGCCAGGCGATGAGGAGGGCAAAATGACTCGTCACAACAGTCGCGCGGACTTAGAGGAATGGTTCGTCGCCGTCGACCGCCTCTTGGCAGAGGAACGGGAGCACGCGATCTCACCGTCGACGGTCCCACCGGCGACCGACGACACAGTGATTTGGACAATGAGGTTGAGTACGTTTCATCGCGACCTCGTAGGGCTGATCGACCTGCTGGTCAACAGCCCCGGGCGGTGGATCTTCATCCTCGAACCTGGCGAGAGTGACCGGTACTTGCAAATGTTGGTCTACGAGGACGGCTCGATCTTCGCAGAGGCTGTCTCGAACAACTTCCTGGAAGGGCAAGATCGCTTGAGTGCCGAGGAGGAGGAGGCGCTCAGCGCCATTGGGTGGAATGAGCCCCGTCTCCCGGCCAAGCCGAACTGGTGGTCGGTACAGGCCACCATCTACCCGGACACCTCAAAACTCGCAGACCTCGTCCTCGGGACGCTCGAACGGGTCTACGGGTTGTGCGGCGCCGATCTGGTCATCGGCAAGCTGTTCGATTCACCCCGGCGCGGCGATACACCGGCATCGAGCATGTCTTACCCTGCTGCCCACTTTGAAGCTCCCTCTGAGGGGAGGGAGGCAATCAGGCTGTACGGGTGGTCGGATGCCTTCCATCGTTCGCGGCTGAGCCCGGTTGTCTTTGTGATTGCCGAGGATTTCGTCGAACCGGTGCGTGAGGTTCTCGCGATGAACGGCATGCCGCTCGTCAGTCGCTCGCCGAAGTCGGACAATGCGTACAGCTCGGCAGCGCTCCTCGACGGGCTGGTCATCCACGTTCACACGCGCGGCTTTCCGGCAGGACAGTTGTCGAGTGGATGGCGAGTGCTCGGCTACCGGCCGATGCGCCTGCTCTGCTTGCTGATGGGTCTCGAGCCTCCTCGACGTGCCTTGCGAGGTGAGCACGTGGTTCCAGTGGAGGAGGATCTGCTCGAAGCGCTGGCCTTGCAGTTGGACGAACCTCGCGCTCAGGTACGGAAACAGGCTAGGCGAGGGCTGGGAATCGCCGATCGCAGCCAGCTCCTCGCCTTGGTGCGTGAGCTGTTCGGCGAGGAGTACTTTCCAATGCCGTAGGACCCGCACCTGAAGGTGGCTCTTCCGGCCGTCAGCTCTCGATGGGCCCTGTCTGGGTTCAGTCCCATCGCCGAAGAGGAGCTCTCATCCGCTCGGATCGACGTGGAGAAGGCGATCGTGTGGCGGGAGCTCGGCTGCTCGAGGCTTTCTCAGATCTGCGAGATGCTGGCCTACAGCCTCAGGGCCATCGACGAATGGGCCAAAGTCGGCCTCGAACAGGCACTCGTCGCCGAGCAGTGGATGTGGCACTGCGGACCTAGGAGGCGGAGCCTCACGGGAGAAACTCGACTTGGCACGCCAATCAACGACTAGTTCCGGCCTCAGTGACACTGCCGTCGAGTATTCTCATGGCTGTCTCATCCAGAGTGACCCGAGGGACCTGGCCCGTTGACGGTCCGGCAACCGACCTGAGGCACGGTGCCAACGCCAGGCGATGAGGAGGGCAACATGACCCGTCGTGATAGTCGCGCGGAGCTTGAACAGTGGTTCCAAAGCGTGGATGTGGTCCTCGCCAATCAGCGAGAGCACGCAATCTCACCTTCCACAGTGCCCTCGTCGGGCAGGGACAGAACGTCGTGGACGACGACACTGCGGGTGCTCGCTCGCGATCTCGTCCGGCTGATCGACACTCTCGTCGAGAGCCCGGGACGCTGGATCCTCATACTGGACGTGGGCGAGACGGGAGGACGCTACGTCCAACTGCTGGTACACGAGGACGGCTCGATCCTTTATGAGGCCTCGTCAAACAACTTCCTCGAAGGTAGGGACTGCCTGAGCTCGCAACAGGAACGGATGCTTGAGTCGATGGGTTGGAGCCCACCCGGCGGAAGAAACCGACCTAACTGGTGGGCCGCGGAGGCCACGATCTACCCCGAAACCAAGGCCGTCGCTCTACGTCTCCTCGAGGCGCTCAAAATGGTCTTCTCTGTCGGCAGTTCCGGCCTGATCAATGCAAGGCTTATCAGCTCACCACTGCGCGGCTGCACGCCGGCATCTCAGTCCGCCATCGAACCGTCTCTGTCTGAGACTCCCGACAGGAGTTCGGATCAGATCGCGGATCCCAATCTTCCCTTAGGCACTTTTCACTCGCTTACGTGCAGAAACTCCTCGCATAACTGGGGATGCATGATGTCCGCGATCTCCCGCCAGAAGGCGGCGATCTCCCGCCAGAAGGCTCTTGCCACAGCCGACGGCAGGTTCCTGCCCTAAATATGAGAGCCCGTCCGAGAAATGTGGGCGCCGCTGGCTGAGGTTGCTGACGCCTCGCCGAAGAAGAGCTGTGTTCCGCTGGGATTGACGTGGAAGAGGCAATCGCCTGGAGGCGGCTCGGGTGCTCGAGGCTTTCCACAGTCCAACATCTGCTCCTCGGCTGACCGGGTCGGGTCGGATCGGCAGCCACGATGCCTACTCTCCGCGCTGCACCTGGGAGGCAGTAAGACTTGGCGTCCTGTCTGCCGATACATACCTGGTAGACAAGTTGCGCCAGTTGGGGCGCAGAAAAGCGTGGTGGACTATGAAGAACATCAGACATTCCGTAGTTCTCGTTGCAGTCGTGGCTTTCGTCACCCTCGCCGCACCCTCGGTGGCGAGCACTGCGGGGGCCGCGACTGTCCCCACACGCCATCTCACTGCCAGTGGCGGCACAATTGAGTGGACAACCACAGTCCACAATGCCCAGTGGTGTGAGTGGTCGTCCTCACCTACGGTCACAGGGTTCGACGCAACCGTACGGTGCAAGTCGGGTACGGTCACTCGATCGGCCACGTTCACGGCGAACACTTCCTCAGCGGCGAAGTACTACACCCTCAGCCTGACGGTGCTCGGCCAGACGAAGACGGTTGAGTACCTGAAGGTAGTCGAGGCACCCACAGGTGCTGGTAGTACCCCGGCCGTCCCCACACGCCATCTCCCCGCCAGTGGCGGCACAATCAAGTGGGCCGTCGCTGTCCACAGCGCCAAGACATGCACTTGGTCGTCCTCGCCGAAGGTCGCAGGATTCGACGGGACCGCAAGGTGTACGAACGGTCTGGTTGTCCGAGCCGCCACGTTCAAGGCAAACACATCGACCGAAGCTAAGAACTACACGCTCACCCTGGTCGTGCGCGGCAAGACCACAACTGTCGAGCACCTGACCGTCGTTGAGGCCGGCAAGCTCGCTGGGGCCAGAAAGCTTGCCACGACGACGTCACTCGGAATCGTTAGTGGAAGCGTTACCACTGGTTACGTCTTCGGCGTTCACGTGACCGACTCCAACGGTCCCGTTAGCTTGCCAACCAGGTCCATCGTCTTTCAGGTGACGACGAACTACCCGCAAACTGGCACTCCGTGGAGTTGGACTGCGACAACACGCACGGCCAACCAATCATCGTGCACTCTCGACCTGTTCCGTGAAAGCTCTTACCTCGACCTGACATCATCCGATTGCAGCGTGAGTCGCTCCGCGAAAATCATTCTGGCCTACTACGTGACGACGGTGACGGTTCAGGCGCACTTCGCTGGCACGGCGACGGATGATGCGAGCGCCTCGTTTGAGATGGCCTGGCCGGTAGCACTGAACATCCTCGGCCCATGAGCAGTTCGTTCTGATCCGGCCCACGGTCGAGCGTCCGGACGGACCTGTCTACACCAGGCAAGTCGGGTGACCACCACGGTCCTTGTTCTGCGCGGTCAGCTGGTGTTAAGTGTTGACGGCTTGTCTGTCGACAAACACATGGTGGGCGAGTTGAGCCTTGGTTTGTGCAGGAGGCATAAGGGGCGATGAACATCGCCGATGAGATCGCCAAAGACGATGCCTTACGAAAGTCAGGCGTGCTGAGTTCGACGCCGAGAATGCGAAGCTGGTCAAAGTCCATCTACCAACAACTCATCCTGACTGAGAACGCAATCCGCATTGAGACGAACGGCTGCAAGATGACCAGCTCGGCCACTGTCATGACAAACGACCGGTAGGACATTGAAAGTGAGGGCGCCATGAAAGCACCCAGGCGCTTGATTACCACCCTCGTGATACTCGTCACCTTCGTCGGCATCGGCGTTGTCACGGGCGTTCAATCTGCCGCTGCAGGCGGCGAGACCATCATCGCGATACCGACGACAACGCCGCAGGCCGCCAATCAGGCGAGAGGTATTAGCTTCAACCTGCGGTTGCAGGCCCGTGTCTTGACCGCCTCAGGCCAACCGGTCAGCGGAGCGACGGTG
>Ga0182030_10006733_pt1 | contig 24168 bp, 24 predicted proteins | sample 812S3MmetaG_FD_121299 | JGI IMG/M metagenome (GOLD analysis project Ga0182030, IMG submission 121299) | Permafrost microbial communities from Stordalen Mire, Sweden - 812S3M metaG (Illumina Assembly) | ecosystem: Environmental > Terrestrial > Soil > Wetlands > Permafrost | place: Sweden...
GAGCGCCGTCATCTCGCCGTCGACCCGCGCGAAGACGAACGGCGTCCAGCTCTCGCCGAGCGGGTCGATGAACTTGCGCTGCCACGAGACTTGTTCCGACACGCGCGCATAATCGCCGGCGATGCCCCGCAGCAAACAATCGTTGCCAGGCGAATAGGAGCCCTGAGTGGTTGCGCCGCCGGTGCGGTAACCCCCGGCGACGCTACTGCCGGCAATGGTCTCGCACACATCATACAGGTGGTACGTCTCGTCGAGCGTGTCGGCCATCGACGACTGGTAGGCGGCCTCCTGGCGCGCGACGTTGGCGGCGTTGAGGTCGATCTTGATCTCGCCGCCGAGCCCGCCGGTCGCCTCAGGCGAAACTGCGATCGTCTTGTTGTAGTCGAGGACCGCGGCGACCGGCTGCTGGGTCTGCTCGGCCGACGCGGTCGTGCTCTCGAAGCGATAGGCGCTGAGATCGAAGAAGCCGCGGTCGGCCTGGCCGCGCAGATAGACTGAGGAAACGACATCCTGCAGGTAGTAGCGGCCTGGGTCGACGTACTTGATCTTGTAGTCGTTGAGGTAGAACGGATCGGACATCGCGGTAATGTCCCAACCCCACTTCCATTTGTCGTTGATGAAGAACTCGCCCTGCGACTCCAGCGAGCCGCGATAGCGGCGGTCGCCCGAATCGTACGGATAGACGGGAAACAGCGCCGGATCTTCCTGGAAGACTCCGGTGACACGGACATTGTACTGACCGTTGTCGAGCCGCTGACGCCATTCGGCGTCGAGGAACGGGCCCTGCGAGGTGAAATAGGTCGGGGTCAGCGTCAGATCGTAGCTTGGCGCAAGATCGAGGAAGTACGGTATGCCGACGCCGACCCCGAGGTAGCTCGATCGCATGAAGCTCGGCGCGAGCAGGCCGCTCTGGCGGGTGACGGTCGGATCGGGAGCGGAGAAATAGGGGATGTAGGCGACCGGCACGCCGGCGACTTCGAGCCACGCATCCTCGTAATAGACAACGTGGGTCTGTTGGTTCTCGATGATCTTCGCGGCGCGGATCTGCCACAGCGGCGGCCGCTCGGGGTGGAGCTTGCACGGCTCGCAGGCGGTGTAGACGCCGTGATTGAACACCGTCACCGAACCGGCCGAGCGTTCGACCCGTGGCGAAGTGAAGCGGGTGCGATCGACCCCCACCGATTCGACGCCTTCGGCGAAGCCGGCGGCGAAATCGTCGGTGAGATCGAATTGCTTGGCGTAGGTGACGTTGCCCTTTTCGTCGGTCAGTTTGGCGTGGCCCTCGGCGAAGAGGCGCTTGGTCACGCGGTTGTAGACGACCCGGTCCGCCTGTAGGACGCGATGTTTGTAATAGAGCTCGACGCCGCCGACCGCAGAGACCGTGTTGTGGTCCTTGTCGTAGACGAGCTCGTTGGCTTCGAGCACCAGCTTGTCCGGGTTGTGCGCCGCCGCCCCCTGAGTCGCCGCCGACTGGGCGCAGGCGGCTCCCGCCGCGAGGACCAGGGCCAGCCCCAACGCGAGGCGCGCCAGCGCGCCGCCGCGGCGGCGCCCGCCAGCGTCGGCCGGGCTGACGGACCGGCCCATCAACCGTCCTCCTGGTGCAGAAGCACGTAAACCCCAAACAAGCAGCCGACGACGGCCGGCGACCACCCCGCGACGGCCGCGCTGAACATTCCGGCCGCGCCCAAATCGTTGACCAATTTGGTCGCAACATAAAGCACGAAGCCGGCCGCAACGCCACCAGAAACCATCTTTTGCACGCCGCCCATTCGGAAAAATCTTAATGAAAAGCAAGCGGCCACGACGACCATCGCCACCAGCATCAGCGGCTGCGCAAGAAGCTCTTGATATCTCAGCCGATAGCCCGCCGGATCGAGGCCCGCGCGGCGCATCTGTTCGGCCAGTTGCGGCAGCTCCCAGAACGACACGGTTTCCGGCGCCACGAAGGCCTGGGCGATGTCGGCGCGGGTGAGGGTGGTGGCGAGCAGATAGGTTCCGGTCGACAGGGTGTCGAACCCCGGCGTCACGACTTTGGCGTCGGTCAGGCGCCAGTAGCCGTCCTCGAGCGAACCGGTGTCGGCGTCGATGCGCTCGGCGAAAGCGCCGTCGCGATCGAAGCTGAAGACCTGGACGTGGACCAAGGTCGCCGCGCGCTCGTCGCGTCCGTCGGCGTGCAGCACGGATTCTCCGTCGACGCTCTTCTGGCGGAGCCAGACGCCGGCTTTGGGGCTGGCCGCCGCGCCGACGAACAGCTTGGCCTCGATGCGGTCGGCCTGGCGCTTCATCGTCGTCGACACCGGATTGTACATGCAAGTGACGGCGACGCCGATCGCCGCCGCGACGAAGACCGGCGGAGCGAGGAATTGCCACACCGACACGCCCGCCGACCGCGCCACCACCAGTTCGAGCCGGCGCGACAGGTTGAGGAAGGCGATCATCGCGCCGAACAGCACAGCGAAAGGCAGCGCCTGCTCGGCGACGATCGGCGTGTGCAGCAGCGACAGCCACGCCATCAGCGGCGCGACTGCGCCGGGCGTCTCGCCCGCGCGCCGCAGCGTCTCAACGACGTCGATCGCATAGATCAGCAGGAACACGCCCGCGAACACGCCCGCGATCGTCTTGAAGAAGCGCCAGGCGAAATAGCGCCCGAGCGTGCCGGCGATCATGATCGCCTCGCCGCAATGCGTTGACGCCAGAGGGTGAACGCGCGCTTCACCGGTCCGCCGCAGATCGAATCGAGACAGAGGGCGCTCGCGCCGATCGGCAGCGCCCAGGCGGCGATCGCCGCGCGCGGGTCGCTCACCGCGAGCGAAGTGACGGCGACGCCGAGCATTCGCAGCGCGACGAACGCCAGCACGGCGGTCGCGATCGCGACGCCGCGGCCCTGGCGGGTCGTCCGCGCTTCGCCGAGCGCCGCGAAGCCGATCAGTCCGGCGGCGAAGGCGTAGAACGGGCTGGCCAAGCGATCGGTCAGCTCGCCACGGAACCGCCCCGCCATCCGTTTGTCCTGCTCGTCGCTGCTCTTGTCGATCTTCAGGAGTTCCGCGGTAGAGAGCTCGCGCGGCCGCTTGACGGCGTCGCCATTGTGCATGAACTGCGACAGGTCGATCGCGTAGTCGTCGAAGGTGACGATCGCCGAATCGCCGGACTGCTCGGGACGCTGGTAGGTTCCCTTCGACAGCACGAGATAGGTCTGGCCGTCCCGGGTGACGGTCTTGCCGATCTCGGAAATGTAGGTGGTGATGTGGGCGGGATCGCGGCGGTCCTGCATGAACACGCCGCGCAGCGAACCGTCGGGGCCGCGCTCGCGAAAATGGAAGATGAAACCCGAGGTCAGCTCGTTGAAGGCGCCCGCCCGCGCGAAATTGGCGATGAAATCGGCGCGCACGAACGCCGAAAGGGTTTCGATCGCGTCGAAGCTCCACGGCATCACTTCGACAGAGAGCGTCGCCACCAGCGCGAACACCATGGCGGACAACAGAAGGAAGGGCCGTAGCAGCCGGGCTGGCGAGACGCCCGCTGCGCTCATCACGACGAGTTCGCTGTCGCCGTTGAGCTGGTTGAGGCAGTAGAGCACGCCGACGAACAGCGCTACTGGCGCGATGATCGCCACCAGCGAGGGGGTCGTCAGCCCGGTGAGGCCGAGGAACACCAGCAGCGACTGCCCCTTGTTGGTGAGCAGATCGATCTGGCGCAGCGCCTGGGTGACCCAAACGATCCCGGTCAGCGCCGCCAGCCCCGCCAGGAACGCGTAAGCGGCGGTGCGGAAGACGTATCGTTCGATTCGCAACATCCGTCGGTCGAATTCCCGCGGGCCGATCGGCCAAAGGCGCGGCCCGGCCGCTTGCCTCGGCAGCGCTAGCGCGCCCGGTCGCGTCTGGCAAGGCGCGCGAGCGGCCGGAGAACGGTGCGCGGCCCAGGCCGTGTTGACGCGGGCGCGAAACCCCACGATGACTGCTTCCGCCGGCGCCGCCGAGACCGAGGAGCAGCATGTCCGAATTCGTCAAGATCGCCTTTGGCCCGCTCGCCGCCCCCAAGGGCGGAACCTACGTCGTCTTCGTCGGAGCGGATCTCGAGCCGGCCGCGCGGGTCGCGGCGCTGATCGGCGCCGCGGCTCAGCGCCTCGATTCGGCGGCCAGGGCGGTCCGCTTCCGCGGTAAGTCCTCGACGGCGATGGACATTGTCGAGGCGCCGGGGCTCGACGGCGTGCGTCTGCTGGTTGTCGGCGTCGCGCCCGGCAAGGACGGCAAGCCGGTCGATTTCGTCAATCTGGGCGGCTACGTCTTCGGCAAGCTCGGCGCGGCGAAGAAGGTCGCCGTGGCGTTCGTCGCTCCGGAGGGCGAATGGGAGCCGGCGCAAGCAGCCGAGTTCGCGCTCGGTCTGCGCCTGCGCGCCTACCGCTTCGATCATTACAAGACCAAGAAGGATAGCGGCGACGACGCAGACGATTCCGCGCCGGCGGTGACGATCGAAACTGACGCGGCCGCGGCGGTTCGCGCCGCCGCCGCACCGCGCATGGCGGTCGCCGACGGCGTCGAGCTCGCGCGCACCCTCGTCAATGAGCCGCCCAACGTCCTCTACCCGGAATCCTTCGCCGAACGCGCGGCGGCGCTGAAGGCGCACGACGTCGAGGTCGAGATCCTCGACGAGAAGGCGATGGACAAGCTCGGCATGAACGCGCTGCTCGGCGTCGGTCAGGGCTCGAAGCGCGCCAGCCGTCTCGTCGTCATGCGCTGGCGCGGCGCCCACAGCCGCAAGATGAAGCCGCTCGCCTTCGTCGGCAAGGGCGTCTGCTTCGATTCGGGCGGCATCTCGATCAAGCCCGCGGCGAGCATGGAGGACATGAAGGGCGACATGGCGGGCGCAGCGTGCGTCGTCGGGCTGATGCGCACGCTCGCCGCGCGCAAGGCCAAGGTGGACGCGGTCGGCGTGATCGGCCTGGTCGAGAACATGCCGGGCGGCGGCGCGATCCGGCCAAGCGACATCCTCACCTCGATGTCCGGCCAGACGATCGAGATCATCAACACCGACGCGGAAGGCCGCCTGGTGCTCGCCGACGCGCTGACCTACGCCCGTGAAAAGTTCAAGCCGCGCTTCATGATCGATCTGGCGACGCTGACCGGCGCGATCCTGGTCGCGCTGGGCCAGGAGCACGCCGGCCTGTTCTCCAACGACGATGAGCTCGCGGCCCGCCTTTCCGCAGCGGGAGCGGCGACTGGCGAGGCGGTGTGGCGCATGCCGCTCGGGGCGGCGTACGACAAGCTGATCGATTCGAAATTCGCCGACATGAAGAACACTGGCGGCCGCAACGCCGGCTCGATCACCGCGGCCCAGTTCCTCAAGCGTTTCGTCGGCGACACGGCGTGGGCGCACCTCGACATCGCCGGCACGGGGATGAGCTCGCCCGCCAACGACATCAATCAATCGTGGGGCTCCGGTTGGGGCGTCAGACTGCTGGATCGACTCGTCGCGGAGTACTACGAGGGCTGAGGTCCACCGGCGGCGGAGGCGATTCGATGCGGGCGAGTTTGGCAAGCGCGCTGGTCGCGGTCGGTCTCGGCCTCGTCTCGGCGCCGGCCGGCGCCGCCGACATCGGCTGCGACGCGTTCATCGACAAGCTGCGCGCCGGGGCGGGCGACCTCGGCGTCGATTTCACCCACGCCCTGGTGGTGTCGCGCGCGCGTTCCGACACCGACGTCTTCGACATCACCACCAAGTCGGAGACCGACGGCGACATGAGCTGTCGCGCCGGCCGTCTGCTGCGCTTCGAGGCGCGCATGGCGATGCCAGCGAGCGCGCGCTCCGCCAGCCAGTTCGAGGCGTTCCAGGCGGCAGTCTTGCGCGCCGCGCTCGGCTGGGAAGCCGGCAAGGCGAAGAGCGCAGTGCGCGCGATGGCGGCGGACGCGCGAGAGTATCTCAAGGCGTCGCGCGAGCGCGGCGACGTCTATATCTCGGGCAAGACCGAGGAGCACGAGCCGGGCGGCGTCAGCCTCGGCCTGATCGTCACCGACACCGACACCGCTTTCATTCTCATCGGCGCCGAACAGGAATAGGGGAGCGCGGATGAGCGAATTCCGCTTTCTCCATCTCGAGCGGCGGCGAATCGACCAGGCCTTGCCCGACCTCGTCGCGGAGGCGCTCGCCGCCGGCCGGCGCGTCGTCGTTCAGGCGGCGACCGAGGAGCGGGTCGAGGCGCTCAACGAGCGGCTGTGGACCTATTCCGACGAGAGCTTCCTGCCGCACGGGACGGCGCGGGACGGCGAGCCGGAGGCGCAGCCGATCTATCTGACGGCGCGCGACGACAATCCCAACGGCGCGCAGTTGCGCATGCTGCTTTCCGGCGTTCCCGCCGCCGCGTTCGTCGAAGCCGGCTACGAGCGCATCGCGCTGCTGTTCGACGGCCGCGACGAGGAGGCGCTCGCCGAGGCGCGGCGTGAATGGACCGGGCTCAAAGCGGCGGGCGTCGCGCCGAGCTACTGGCGTGAGAGCGACGACGGCGGTTGGGCGCGCGCGCGGTAAGGTCGCCGGCTGCGGCGCTTCAGGTCGGCCCACCCGGGCGATCACGGGGAGAAGCGTCAATGGCGCGCGCGACGGCCGACCGGTCCGCCCTGTTGAAGGTCTTGCGCGAGCGATACGTCAGCGCCGGCTCGGAGCGCTGGAACGCTGCGGACTTTCTCTATGAACGCGGCAGCGTGCCGTCGGCGCTGCTCTACGCAGCGATCTTCCTGCCTCAATTCGTCGAAGTCGAAGGAGAGGTGTTCTTCGAGGAACTCGGCGTCCAGCCGCAGGATGGTCGCGCCGGGCTGGCCGAGCGGGTGCGTTTGCGCAGGCGCGAGTCGGCGGAGGCGCTCAAAGTCTTCGTCGACAGCTGCAACTGGCTCGAGGTTCCCTATCTTGTGGGCCAGGACTTCGGCGCCGAGGCCGAAATCACCGTGCTGGCGGGACTCCTGGTCGAGGCCTGGGACGCTCGGCTGCGCGCGCAATATCCTGAGCGGCGTTTTCGCGTCCGCGTCTTGCCGCAACAGGAGACGGGCGGAGCGATCGGAGTCGGCTTCGAGATGGAAGCCTGACGAGCGGCGCCGGACGCAGGGCGCGGCGCGAAAATTGCTTTGTCTCGAACATGGCGCCGGCGACGGCGCAGGATCGGCTTCATCGATGCGTTTCTCGGTTCGGCACCAGACCCGCTATCGCTATTCCAGGCCGGTGCGGCTCGCCGCTCATGTGCTTCGGTTCAATCCGCGCCCGGACGCCGGTCGGCTGCTCACGCGAGCGCTTTCGCTCGAACCGGCGCCGGTCGCGCGCGAAGAGACGCTCGACGCTTTCGGCAATCTCGTCACGCGGGTCGCCTTCGCGGGCGAATCTGACGGTTTCGTCATCGACAGCCGCTTCGAGCTCGAGGTCGTCGCGCCGCCGCCACCCAAAACAGCGCCGCCGCCTTTGCCGTGGCCGGGCGTGCCGGATGGTTCAAGCGCCGTCTATTGCGGCCGCGACGACGTCGAGGAAACCGTGCGCGCGTTTGCGGCGACGCTGGCAGCGCAGTGCGGCGGCGACGCGCTCGCGTTTCTCGACCGTCTCAACGAAAGGTTGTTCGTCGACATTCGCCACGACATCCGCACCGAGGGCGCAGCGCGGCCGGCTGCGGCGACGCTGGCGCTCGGCCACGGCGCTTGCCGCGACGTCACCAATCTCTTCGTCGCCGCCTGCCGCAGCCTCGGCGCGCCGGCGCGCTTCGTCAGCGGCTATCAGGCGCAAGCGGATACGCCGGACGGTCGACGCCACCTCCATGCCTGGCCGGAAGCCTTCGTGCCCGGCGTCGGCTGGCGCGCCTACGATCCGACCCATGGCGTCACGGTCGGCGACGGACATGTCGCGCTCTGCGCTGCGCCCGCGCAGGCGGCGACCATGCCGGTCGAAGGCGGATACTACGGCGCTGCGACATCGACCCTCGACTATCAGGTCGAGATCGAAACCGACGCATCCTGATCGCCGACGTCTTGCGCCCCGCTCGAAGGCGGGAAGGTCCGTCCAGTCCGGTCGAGCTGTCGACCTCTCCAGCGCCTCCCCGCGCAGGACGCCACGGATGTCCGCTACGACCGTTCAGTAGCGATGAACTGGCGGAAGCGCTCCGACTTGGAATTGCTGAACAGCTCTGCTGGCGGCCCTTCGTCCTCGACCAGGCCCTGGTGCAGGAAGATGACGCGGTCGGAAACGTCGCGAGCGAAATTCATTTCGTGGGTAACGATCAGCATCGTTCGCCCCTCGTCGGCGAGAGAGCGCATGACGCGCAGGACTTCGCCGACCAGCTCGGGGTCGAGCGCTGAAGTCGGCTCGTCGAATAGCATGACTTTCGGCCGCATCGCCAGCGCGCGGGCGATCGCCGCGCGCTGCTGCTGCCCGCCGGATAGATGGGTCGGGTAAAAGCTGGCCTTGTCGGAGATGCCGACTTTGGCAAGCAGCGCGTGCGCCTCTTCGACGCATTCGGCGCGCGGCCGCTTCTGTACGTGGACCGGCGCTTCGATCAGGTTCTCGAGGATCGTCATATGCGACCACAGGTTGAAGCTCTGGAACACCATGCCGAGTTCGGAGCGGATGCGGTCGACCTGGCGACGGTCGGCGGGAACCGAGCGTCCGTCGCGCAACTTGCGCATCTGGATCGTTTCGCCCGCCACCGTCACCACGCCTTCGTCGGGCGTATCGAGCAGGTTGATGCAGCGCAGCAGCGTGCTCTTGCCCGAGCCCGACGAGCCGAGAATCGAGATCACGTCGCCTTCGCGGGCGACGAGCGAGACGCCCTTGAGCACCTCGAGCGAGCCGAAGCGCTTGTGCAGTCCCTCGACAGTCAATGCATAGCTGTCGGCTTGGGTGTCGGGCATTGCGCTCCTCTCAGGCGGACCGCGCGCGCAGGTGCGGGGACAGCCACTGTTCGATGAAGATGAAGGCGCGGGCGATCATGTAGTTGACGACGAAGTAGATCGCCCCGGCGATCAGCAGCGGCGTGTAGGTGACGAGCGTGTCGTTGCGGATCTTCAACGCGACGCTCATCACGTCCCAAAGCGTCACCAGCGAAACGAGCGCCGTCGCCTTGACCATCGAGATCACTTCGGTCGAATAGGCCGGCAACGCCTGGCGCAACGCGATCGGGAAGATGATCCGCCGAAACAGCAGGGATTTCGACATGCCGCAGGCGCGCGCCGCCTCGATCTGACCGTTCGGCACGCCGGCGAGCGCGCCGCGGAAGATTTCGCTCTGGTAGGCGGCGGTGCAGAGCGCGCACGACAGCGTCGCACAGTTGAAGGCGTCGCGGAGGAACGGCCAGAAAATGCTCGCGCGCACTGCAGGAAACGAGGACAGGCCGTAATAGACGATGAACAACTGGATCAGCAGCGGCGCGCCGCGGAAGACAAAGATGTAGGCGCGCGCGAACCATTCGAGCGGCCTGATCCCGCCCACGCGCATCCAAGTGACGCCCGCGGCGATGAAGGCGCCGAAGAAGACCGACAGCGCCCAGACCGACAGCGTCACCTGCAGCGCGGCGATCAGGCGCAGGAAAGTGGCCCAGATGAAGGCGATGTCCATGGTCAGTGCGCTTCGCGCCGCATGCCGCGCGTCGCGCGCGCTTCGGCGGATTCAAACACGCGGTCGGATATCGAGGTGAGCGCGAGATAGAGCACGCCGCCGGCGACGTAGAAAGTGAAAGGCTGGTGGGTCGAGCCGGCCGCGACCTGGCTGGTGCGCATCAATTCGGCGAGGCCGGTGACCGAGATCAGCGACGAATCCTTCAGGGCGACCTGCCAAAGGTTGCCGAGTCCGGGCAGGGCGAAGCGCAGCACCTGCGGGCCGATGATGCGGGTGAACATCAGCCAGGGTCCCATGCCGACCGCCCGCGCCGCCTCGAGTTCGCCCTTGGCGATGGCGAGATACGCGCCGCGGAACACCTCGGCCTGGTAGGAACCGGAAATCACCCCTACGGCGAGCGCGCCGGCCGCGAGGCCGGGCACGCCGAGAAAGCCCTCGCCGCCGAGCAGGTGGTAGAGGCCAGTCAGCGCCGCCGAGCTGCCGAAGTAAACGAAATAGACGACCAGCAGCTCCGGCAGCCCGCGGAACAGCGCGGCGTAACCTTCGCCGATCGCGCCGGCGACGCGGACGCCGGAGAGCTTGGCCCAGGCGACCAGAGAGCCGAGCGCCGCCCCGATCGCGAGACCCGCGATCGAGACGAACAGAGTCATCACGGCGCCGTAGAGAAGCGCCGGGCCCCAGCCTCGTTCGCCAAAGCCAAGCGCGGTCGTCCAGGTCACAGGCCGCTTACTTCCTCAATCAGGGCGTCGTGTCGATCTTGAACCACTTCAGAGAGTACTTCTTGATCGAGCCGTCGGCAAAGGCCGCCTTGATCGCCTTGTCGAACTTCGCCGTGAGGTCCGCGTCGGTCTTGCGCAGGCCCATGCCGACGCCGACGCCGAAGTCGCCGCCAGTCAGCATCGGGCCGAACTGGGTGAAGTCCTTCGCGTCGTCCTTGGCGAGCATCGCCACGATCTCGGTCTGGTCGTCGAGCACCGCGTCGATGCGCCCCGACTTCAGGTCGAGGTCGCGCTCGTCGGTGGTCTTGTATTCCTTGATCGTCGCGACATCTTTGAGGTGATCGCCGGCGAACGTCGCGTGCGTCGTCGACACCTGCACGCCAATCGTCTTGCCCTTCATCGCCTCCCGCAGCGCCTTGATCGTGGCGGCGCCGGCCGCTTTGTCCTTGTCGAAGTTGATCAGCTTGCCCGCGCCGGCGAGCTTGGCGAGCGGGCTCGTCTTGGCGGTCGCGAGGGCCGCTGGGACGTCGGCGTAGGGAACGCTGAAGTCGATCTGCTTCTTGCGGTCGTCCGTGATCGACATGCCGTCCATGATCACGTCGAACTTGCCCGCCTCGAGGCCCGGGATCATGCCGTCCCAGTCCTGGGCGATGATCTTGCACTCGACCTTCATGCGCGCGCAGACGTCCATCGCGACGTCCGGCTCGAAGCCGACGATCTTGCCGCTTGGATCGGTCAGGTTGTAGGGCTCGTAGGCGCCCTCCATGCCGATGACCACCGTCTTCCAGTCCTTGGCGCTCGCCGCGCCGGCCAGGACCAGCAGGGAGCAGGCTAACGCCGCCCCGAAAACGCTACGACTTGTCATTTTTGACCCCTCCACGTGCAAAAGCCGGCCTTCGCGCCGGCTTTAGGTCTAACCTTTAGTGAGCGGGAGCGCGCGTTGTAAATCAGGGAGTCGGCCCACGACCCACGTTTGCCTCGCCTGGGACAATCTGCCGCGGCCGGCGTAAGTCGTTGATGCTTCCGTGTGATCTGCGGAATGTGGGGCGCTGCGCGCCTGTCGAGCGCGCCGGATCGGCGCGACCGGCGGCAATGGGCGGGACGAGGCGCGAGCAAAGCCGTCGGCCGTTGGAAATCGCCCCGCAGCGTTCACCCCGCCGCCTCGATCTGCGCCGACAGCTCGAGCCACATCTCCTCGGCGGCGGTCAGCGCGCGTTCGAGTTCGCCGCGTTTGCCGGCGAGATCGGCGATCTTGGCCGCATCGCCCCCGGCGCCGGCCGCGGCGAGGGCTTCGTCGACCCGCCGGATGAGGTTCTCGAAGCGGCGCATCTTCTCCTCGATCGCGACGATTTCCCTGCGCAGCGGCGCGAGATCGCGGCGTGGCCGGGCGGGCTCGCGGGCGGAAGCGGCGCGGGGCGGCGGCTCGCGCCGCGCGCCGTCGGGCGCGCGCTGGGAAAGCACCACGCGGCTGTAATCGGCGACGTCGCCGTCGAAGGCCTTGACCGTGCCGTCGGCGACCAGCCACAGCCGATCGACGCAGGCCTCGAGCAGCCGCCGGTCGTGCGAGACGATCACGCAGGCGCCCTCGTAGGCGTTGATCGCCTCGATCAGCTCGCCGCGGCTGTCGATGTCGAGGTGGTTGGTGGGCTCGTCGAGGATGAGCAGTTGCGGTCCGTCGAAGGCGGCCAGACCCATCAGGAGTCGCGCCTTCTCGCCGCCAGACAGCGAGGCGATCCCGGTGTCAGCGCGCTCGCCGGGAAAGCCCAGCTGCGCCGCGCGGGCGCGGACTTTCGCCTCGCTGGCGGCGGGCATGCGCTCGGCGACGGCCCGATAGGGCGTCGAGCCGAGGTCGAGTTCGTCGACCTGATGCTGGGCGAAGAAGCCGACTTCGAGCTTGTTGGCGCGAACGAGCCGGCCGTCGATCGGCGCGAGCCGGCCGGCGACCAGCTTGGCGAACGTCGACTTGCCGTTGCCGTTGGCGCCGAGCAGGCCGACGCGGTCGTCGTCGGCGAGCGACAGGCTGAGCTTCGACAGCACGGCGCGGCCGTCGTAGCCGACGCTGACCTTCTCCATCGAAACGATCGGCGGGCTCAGCTTCCTGGCGACCGGCGGCCAGCGAAACGGCGCCACGCTCTCGTCGACGGCGGCGGCGATCGGCTCCATTCTCGCCAGCATCTTGAGACGCGATTGGGCTTGGGTCGCCTTGGTGGCGGAGGCGCGGAAGCGGTCGACGAAGCTCTGCAGATGCTTGCGGCGCTCCTCCTGCTTCTTGAGCGCCTTGGCCTGCAGCGTTTGGGTCTCGCGCCGCTGCCGCTCGAAGCTCGAATAGCCGCCGCTCCAGAGACTGAGCTTGCCGCGATCGAGAAACAGGATGTGGTCGACGACGTCGTCGAGCAGATCGCGGTCGTGGCTGATGACCAGCGTTGTCGCCGGACAGGTCTTGAGATAGTCGGCGAGCCACAGCGTTCCTTCGAGGTCGAGGTAGTTGGTCGGCTCGTCAAGCAGCAGCAGGTCCGGGGCCGAAAACAACACCGCGGCGAGGGCGACGCGCATGCGCCAGCCGCCGGAGAACTCATTGAGCGGCCGTCCCTGCGCGCGATCGTCGAAGCCGAGGCCGGCGAGGATGCGCGCCGCGCGCGCCGGCGCCGCGTGGGCGTCGATGTCGACGAGACGGGTCTGGATCTCGGCGATGCGCAGTGGGTCGTCGGCGTGCTCGGCTTCGTCGATCAGCGCGCGGCGCTCCGCGTCGGCGTCCAGCACGAAGTCGATCAGCGTCTGGTCGCCGCCCGGCGCCTCCTGCTCGACCCGACCGATGCGGGCCCGGCGCGGCAGGCTGATCGCGCCGCTCTCGGGGGCGAGTTCGCCGCAGACGAGGCGGAAGAGGGTGGTCTTTCCGGCGCCGTTGCGGCCGACCAGGCCGACATGCGCGCCCGCCGGCAATGCCGCCGTCGCCTTGTCGATCAGCAGCCGTTCGCCGAGCCGGTAGGTGAGCTCGTTGAGATGCAACATGGCCGGCTTTTCCCTTGCGCCGCCGCCGCTGGCAAGAGGCGACCGGCCAGGCCCCGCCGCACCTCGGGGGAGACGGGGGGCGGTTTGGGCCCGCGCATTGCTTTCGCCGCCCCGGCGGTTATATATGCCCCGCCTTTTCAACCCCTCGTTGAGGCGCGGCCCTGCGCCGCGTCCCGGAGTTTTCGCCTTTGTTCACGACGTCAGCCTTCGCCCAAGCTGCGGGCGGCGCGGCTTCCGCGAGTTCGACCGACATGCTGGTGCAGTTCGCGCCGTTCATTGCGATCTTCGCCATCATGTATTTCCTGATCCTCCGCCCGCAGCAGCGGCGCGCCAAGGACCAGAAGGCGCTGGTGCAGGGCGCGCGCCGCGGCGACGTCGTCGTCACCAGCGGCGGCCTGATCGGCAAGGTCACCAAGTCGACCGACGAGAACGAGGTCGAACTCGAGATCGCGCCCAACGTTCGGGTGCGCCTCGCGCGCTCCGGCATCGCCGACGTGCGGGCGAAAGGCGAGCCGGTCAAGAGCGAGCCGGCCAAGATTGAGTCGGCCAAGGACGCGCCGGCCAAGAAGGACGCCTGACGCGCGCCAGAAGCGCCGAGGAAACCTGATCCTATGCTTCGTCTCGCTCCCTGGAAGGTCGCCTCCATCCTGGCGCTGGTGTTTTTCGCCGCGCTGATGATCGTTCCCAGCTTTCTGCCCGCCGCGACCGTCGATGCGATCGACCGTCGCCTGCCGGGCTTCATTCCCTTCCGCCAGATCGTGCTCGGGCTCGACCTGCAGGGCGGCGCGCATCTGCTGATGGAGGTCGACAGCGCCTCGGTGGTCAAGACCCAGGTCGACCAGCTGCGCGACGACGTGCGGCAGAAGATGCGCGACGGCAAGATTCCGCTCAGCGGCGGCATTTCCGAACTGCCGCGCGGCGTGTTGGTGCGCATCGCCGATCCGGCCGAACGGGCGCACGCGCTCGAGCTCCTGGGTTCGCTCAACCAGCGCGTCGGCGGCGCATTGACCGGCGCGACCGGCCACACGCTCGACATATCCGACAACGGCGACGGCGCAGTCCAGTTGCTGCTCACCGAGGCGGCGACGACGGAAAAGATCCGTCAGGCCGTAACGCAGTCGATCGAAGTGCTCAACCGTCGCCTCAACGCCGCCGGCACCAAGGAGACGGTGGTCGAGCAGCAGGGGCTCGATCGCATCGTCGTCGAAGTGCCGGGCTTGCAGGACACCACCAAGGTCAAGGACCTGCTCGGCGCGACCGCCAAGCTGACCTTCCAGCTCGTCGCCGATCCCGGCGACCCGCCGAGCGAGACCGAGACGCTGCCGCAGGTGCAGGGCGGCACGATCACAGTGCAAAAGCGGATCATGGTCGACGGCGCCGATCTGACCGACGCCCAGCCGAGCTTCGACTCGCGCACCGGCGAGCCTGACGTCACCTTCCGCTTCAACCTGCGCGGCGGACAGCGATTCGGTCTGGTGACATCGGAGAATGTCGGTAAGCTGTTCGCCATCATTCTCGACGGGAAGGTGATCTCGGCGCCGCGCATCCTTGGCGCCATCACCGGCGGCAGCGGTCAGATCACCGGCAATTTCACCGTCGAGCAAGCCGACAACCTCGCCGTGCTGCTGCGCTCGGGCGCGTTGCCGGCCAAACTGACCGTCGTCGAGGAGCGCACGGTCGGTCCGGGCCTCGGCCAGGATTCGATCGACGCCGGCAAGCGTGCGGCGTTGGTCGGCGGCGCGCTGGTCTTCGTCTACATGCTGACGACCTACGGGGTGTTCGGAATCTTCGCCGATCTCGCGCTCGGCGTCCATATCCTGTTCATCTTCGGTTCGATGGCGCTGCTCGGCGCGACGTTGACCTTGCCCGGCATCGCCGGCATCGTCTTCACCATCGGCATGGCAGTCGATTCCAACGTGCTGATCTACGAGCGTATTCGCGAAGAATCGCATCTCGGCCGTTCGGTCGTCTCGGCGCTCGACGCCGGCTTCCGGCGCGCTTTCGCCACCATCGTCGACTCCAACGTGACGATGTTCGTCGCCGCCCTGATCCTCTATCTCTTCGGTTCGGGCGCGGTGCGCGGCTTCGCGGTGTCGCTTGGCCTCGGCATCCTCACCTCGATCATCACCGCAGTGACGATGACGCGCATGATGATCGCGCTGTGGTACCGGCGGACCCGCGCCGTCAAGCTGCCGATCTGAAGCGCGCAGGGAGCCCAAGCGATGAAACTGCTTCGCCTCGCGCCGGAAAACACCAAGTTCGGATTCATGCGGCTGCGCCGCGTGAGCTACCCGCTCTCGGCGGTGCTCTCGATCATCGCGGTGACGATGTTCTTCACCGTCGGCATGAATTTCGGCATCGATTTCCGCGGCGGCACCCAGGTCGAATTGCGCGCCAAGAGCGGAGTCGCCGATTTGGCGAGCCTGCGCGCTAAGGCCGAAGGCCTCGACCTCGGGCCGGTCGAAGCGCAGCGCGTCGGCGCGGAATCCGACGTCACTCTGCGCCTCGACGTGCAGTCGGGAGGGGCGCAGGGCGAGCAGACGGCGATCAACAAGCTGCGCCAGACCTTTGGCGACACCTACGAGTTCCGCAGCGTGGCGACCGTCGGGCCGCGCGTATCGGGCGAGTTGGTGCAAAGCGGCACGCTCGGCGTCGTCGTGGCGATCCTGGCGGTGCTCGCGTACTTGTGGTTCCGTTTCGAATGGCAGTTCGCGGTCGGCGCAATCATCGGCACGATGCACGATCTGCTGCTGACGGTCGGCTTTTTCTCGGTCACCCAACTCGAGTTCAACCAGACTTCGATCGCGGCGATTCTCACCGTCGTCGGCTACTCGCTCAACGAGACGGTCATCGTGCTCGACCGCATCCGCGAGGTGATGCGCAAGTACAAGCGGCTGTCGACCGCAGAGATCGTAGACATGTCGGTCAACGCGGTGTTGCCGCGCACGATCATGACCGCGACGACGGTGTTCCTCGCTCTGCTCGCGCTGTTCTTCCTTGGCGGCCACGTCATCCGCTCGTTCTCGGCGGCGATGATCTGGGGCATTTTCGTCGCCACCTATTCGTCGATCTTCATCTGCTCGCCGATGCTGATCTACCTCGGCGTGCGCGCCGATGCGTTCGACAAGGGCGCCGAAGCCGAGGGGGAGACCGAGCCGCAGCAACCCGCCAAGGCGCAGGTCTGAGCGCGCGCTTGCCTCCACGGGCGCGTCGGGCGAGGGTCTGACGCCATGGCGACGCTTCCGTTCGTTCCCGGCCGCCACGCGATCGAGTCCTACGGGGGCGGCGGCTTCCGCTTCGCCGGCATGAGCCATGTCGGCTCGATCCTGGCGACGCCGCGCGGCGTCTCCGCAGTCGCGGCGACGACCATCGCCGAGGTCGGCGACGAAGCGCTGGCGCCGCTGATCGCCGAACTCGAGGCGACGCCCGGCGCGGTCGAGCTGCTTTTCGTCGGCGCCGGCGCCGCGCCAGCGCGATTGCCGGACGCGCCGGGCGCGCGCCTGCGCGCGTTGGGCGTGCGCTTCGAGACGATGGCGACCGGCCCGGCGACGCGCATCTACAACGTCCTGGTCGAAGAGGGGCGGCGGGTCGCCGCGCTGCTGATCGCGGTCGCATGAGCCCCGATCCGCTCGCCGAGGCCTATGTCCATTGCGGGTGGATTGCGCGCGAGAACGCCCGCGACTTGTGGCTTGCCGCCCTGTTCGCGCCGCAGCGGTTGCGGCCGCATTTGCACGCGCTCGCCGCCTTCGCCCACGAGGCGAGCGCCGTGGCCGCGCGCGTAAGCGAGCCGCTCGCCGGCGAGATGCGGCTCGCCTGGTGGCGCGAGGCGCTGTCGGGCGCCCGGGCGGCAGAGGCGGCGGGCGCGCCGGTCGCCGCGGCGCTGCTCGACACGACGGCGAAATTCGCGCTGCCGGCCACCGTCTTTGAAGATTGGTTGCAGGCGCTGACGGCCGACGTCTACGACGACGGGTTCGACACCGTCGAGGCGCTGGAGGCCTACGGGGTCGCCACCGCCGGGGCGCTGACGCGGCTGAGCGCGCGCGTGCTCGCCGAGGGGCTCGCCGCCGACGAGCAGGCGGCGAGCGAAGCGGCGGGGGCGGGGCTCGCGCTGGCGCGCGCCGCGCTCGACTTCGCAGGCGGCCGGCGGCGGCCGATCCTGTTGCCGCGCGCCGTGCTGGAACTGAACGGCGTCTCTTTGGCCGACGCGCGCGCCGACCGCGGCGGACAGGGGCTGCGGGCGACGCTCGCCGCGCTCGCCGAAGCGGCCGAGTCCCGCATCGACCTGGCCGAGACGCGTCTGGCCGCGCTGCCGGGCGGGCTCGCGCCCGCCTTCGCGTCGCTGGCGACGGCGCGGCTCGACCTCGGGCGGTGGCGTCGCGCGCCGACCGCGCCCTTTAGTCCCGCCGCGCCGTGGCGACGGCAATGGGCTTTGTGGCGATGGGCGCGGCGGCGCTGAGCCGTCCTATTCCGTCGCCAATTGGCCGCGGGTCTCGCCGCCCTTGTTCTTGGCGGTGTGGATGTTGAAGTAGACCTTGCCGTCGGCGAAGTCCTTGGCGACTTCGGCGCTGATCTTGGCCGAACCCTCGAATGGGCTCTTGCTCGCGTCGACCGGCACCAGCACCGGGGCATTGACCCCTGCCGCCGCCGGCCCGTGGAAATGCGCGGCGATCGCCGGGCCGGTGAGGCCAGAATAGCTGCCCGACCACGACAGCGTGCCGGCGTCGCTGTCATAGGTCGCTTCGATCGTGCCCTTCGCCCCGGAATCGTTGGGCGGGACTTCGCTGGCGCTGGTCAGGTCGGCTTTGTACTTGATTGTATCGGCCAGGGCGGGGGCGAGCGCCGACGCCGCGGCCAGGGTCGAGAGAAAAAGGACGGAACGCGCGAGCTTCAACATCGGGTTTCTCCATTTGGCCCCTGCCGACGCTCACGCTATCCGTCGCCCAAGACAATGCAAGGACGGCGCGGTCAATCGCCCGGCTTGCCCTCGAAGACGACCTGGTCCGCCCAGCGCGCGGCGTCGCGGCGCTGGGTCGGCGTGCGGACCGTCCAGGCCATCACCGGAAGTCCGGCCAGGGTCCGCAACAGGAAGGGCGTCGAATGGGGCAGATCGTCGACGCGCCACGACAGGAAATCTGGCCGCGTCTCGGGATAGTGCGAGAAGGCGGCGCAGCCGCGTTTCTGGTCCGCGCTGAGCGCGCGCCAATACCAGCCCTTGTAATTGGCCTCGGCGACGATGCCGAGCGGGGCGATTGCGTCGTAGCGCGCGCGCAAGTGCGCGATCGGCGCCGGGTCGAAGCTCTTCAGCGCCAGCGGCCCGGCATACAGGCGGGCGATTTCAGCGACGCGCTCGGCGAGCCGCATGTCGCCGTCAAAGTTGCTCTTGAGCTCGCAGATCAGCGGCGTACGCGACGCGATGCGGGCGAGGAACTGCGGCAGTGTCGGCATCGTCTCGCCGCCGACGCGCAACGGGATCGCCTGCAATTCGCCGACGCTTCGCTGGACGAGCGGGCCGCGCGCGCGCGTCAGTCGGCGCAGGTTGTCGTCGTGGAACACCATCGCCTCGCCGTCGCGGCTGAGCTGTACGTCGCATTCGATCGCGAAGCCGCCGGCGATCGCCGCTTCGGCGGCGCCGATCGAATTCTCGGCCAGACCCTTGGCCGGATCATGGAGCCCGCGATGGGCGATCGGCCGCGCCGTCACCCAGTCGGGCGCGCTCACGGCGCGAACTCAAAGATGGCCTCGACCTCGACGATCGAAAAGAGCGGCAGGAAGGCGACGCCGACGGTGGTGCGCGCATGACGGCCGCGCTCGCCGAACGCCGCCGCGAACAGATCGGAGGCGCCGTTCATCGCCTGCGGAAGCGAGTCGAAGCGGCCGTCGACGGCGAAGAAACCGCCGACGCGCGCGACTTGGACGACGCGGTCGAGATCGCCGAGCGCGGCCTGCGCCTGCGCGAGCACGTTGATCGCCGCCTGCCGCGCCGCCGCGGCGGCCGTCTCGAGCTTGGCGTCGGCGCCCAGTTTGCCGACGTATTCCGGCGCCAGCTTGCCGTCGGGGCCGAGCGGCAACTGCCCGGAGACGAACAGCAGCGCGCCGCTCTTCTGCGCGCCGACGTAATTGGCGACCGGCGCGGCGGCCCTGGGCAGGACGATTCCCAGTTTTGCGAGACGTTCGACGACCTGGCTCATCGCAATTGACCTCGGTATGGAGGCGCGGATCGTCCGCGCCAGCGGACGAACGCAATAGGCCAATCGCGGCGGCGGGCAAAGACCGCTCTGGCGTGGTCGCGCCGAGGCGGGTTAGGACTCGTCCTTCGGGTGGCCGCGAATGGAGCGCGCGATGGAGGGCAGGGTCGTCGTCGTCACCGGCGCTTTCGGCGCCTTGGGGCGGGTCGTGGTCGAGGCGGCGGCGGCGCGCGGCGCGTCGGCGGCGGCGCTCGGCGAAGGCGCCGGCGCCGTCGGCGGAGCTCGCCCAGCGGCTGAGGCCGCCGATCCTCGTCGTCGCGGGAACCGATCTGGCCTCCGCCGACCAGGCCCGCGCGGCGATGGCGGCGGTGAATTCGCACTTCGGCCGCATCGACGCGCTGGTGAATGTCGCGGGCGGGTTCCTGTGGGAAAAGATCGAAAGCGGCGCGCCGCAGAATTGGGAGCGCATGTTCGCGCTCAATCTCAAGACGACGCTCAACGCCTCGCAAGCGGCGCTGCCTTACCTCGTCGCCAGCGGCGCCGGTCGGATCGTCAATGTCGGCGCGTTGGCGGCGCTCAAGGCGGGCGCCGGCATGGGGCCCTACGCGGCGAGCAAGTCAGGCGTTCACCGCTTCACCGAGAGCCTCGCCGAGGAGTTCAAGGGGCGCAGCGTCACCGTCAATGCGGTGCTGCCGTCGACCATCGACACGCCGGCTAACCGCACGTCGATGCCCGACGCCGATTTCAGCAAGTGGGTCGCGCCGGGCGACCTCGCCGCCGTGATCCTGTTCCTCGCGTCGCGGGAGGCCGGCGCGGTCACCGGCGCGCTGGTGCCGGTGACCGGCGGCGTTTGAGCGGCTCAGCGGCTCGGGTCGGGGCGTTCCATCCAGCGGATCAGCGCGCCGGCGGGGATCGTCCAGGCGAGGCCGAGGACGGCGTAGCCGATCGTCCGCCACAGGACCGACGCCTCCTGCAGCGGCCGGGATTGCGCGAGCGCCGAGGCGAGGAGCGCGTAGACGACGACGAAGGCGATCAGGGCGACGGCGCCGATCAGCTTGCGGCCGCGCGCGTTCATGGGGCCTGTCTCCGCGGGCGAATGGCGGGCCGGCGCGGCGATTGCCGCCCGTGCCGCAACCGCTTATGTCTTGGCCCGGCCGACGAGGCAAGCGAGGAGCGCGAAGCGGATGCTGGATCAGGCCGGTCTCGTTCTCCCCGGCGGACACGCCGCGGGGAAGGCGGGGCGCGCGATGCAGGCGGTCCGGCTGTGGCTCCTCGCCGTGGCGGCGCTGCTCTTCGTCATGGTGATCGTCGGCGGGGCGACGCGGCTGACGGAATCCGGCCTGTCGATCACCGAATGGAAGCCGGTGACCGGGGTCATCCCGCCGCTCAGCGCGGCCGACTGGCAGGTCGCCTTCGACGCCTATAAGCAGATTCCGCAATATGCGGCGCTCAATCCCGACATGACGCTCGACGGCTTCAAGGCGATCTATGCCTGGGAATGGGGCCATCGCCTGCTGGCGCGGCTGATCGGCCTCGCCTTCATTCTGCCGGCGCTGTGGTTCTGGCGCGCGGGCGCGCTGAAGGGCGCGCTCGGCCGACAGGTCCTGCTGGCGACCGGCTTCCTCGCGCTCGAGCCGATCGTCGGCTGGTGGATGGTGAGTTCCGGCCTCGAACATCGCACCGAAGTCGCGCAGGACCGGCTGGCGATCCACCTCTTGATCGCCGCCGCGACTTTCGCGACGCTGATCTCCGCCGCCGTCGGTCTCGGCCCGGCGCCGCGCGGGCGCGTCGGCGCCGGCTTCCCATCCGCCGCCGCCGCCTTCGCGGCGCTGGTCTTCGTCCAGCTCGGGCTCGGCGCGCTGGTCGCCGGGCTGCGCGCCGGCCTCATCTTCAACACCTGGCCGCTGATGGGCGGCAAATGGCTGCCCGAAGGCCTGTTCGGCCTCTCGCCGTGGCCCCTTTCGATCGTCGACGACGTGACGACCGCGCAATTCGACCATCGGATCGTCGCCTACCTCGTCGTGCTGTTCGCTTTCGCTCAGGCGCTCGCCGCCTTTCGCCGCGCGCCCGGCTCGCCGCTGGCGCTGCGCGCGGCCGGGCTTGCCGCGCTGTCGCTGGCGCAGGCGTCGCTCGGGGTCGCGACGCTGCTGGCGTTCGTTCCGATCGGCCTCGCGCTTGCCCATCAGGCGTTCGCGCTGCTGTTGTTGGGCGCAGCGGTCGCGCACGCGCAGGCGACCAGTCTCGAGCGGGCCGGGCGATGAACGCGCCGGCGCGCGCGCCGATCAGCGCGCGTCTTTCCGCCTTCGTTCTCTCCGCCCACGTGCGGGCGGCCGTGCGCTCGAGCGAGTTGTCGCTGGTCGTGGTCGCGGTCGTCGTCGGCGTCCTCGCCGGGCTCGGCGTGGCGGCGATGACAGAACTCGCCGATATCGCGCACGTCGTCATCTACGGCATCCCGTTCGACGTCCGATTGAGCGCGGCGGCGCGGGTCCTGCCTGTGGCTGCGTTCACCGCGTTGCCGCTCGGCGGTCTCGCGGTCGGGCTGATCGACTATTGGCGACGCCTGCGGAAAATGCCGCGCGCGGTCGATCCGATCGAAGCCAACGCGCTGCGAGGCGGCCGGATGGCGATCGGCGAAAGCCTGATCGTATCCCTGCAGACGGTGATCTCCAACGGCAGCGGCGCCTCGGTGGGGCTCGAATCCGGTTACGCCCAGATCGGCGGCGCCATCGCTTCGCGTCTCGGGCTGGCGCTGCGGCTGCGCCGTCAGGACCTGCGCCTGCTGGTCGGCTGCGGCGCCGGAGGCGCCATCGCGGCGGCGTTCGGCGCGCCGCTCACCGGCGCCTTCTACGCGTCGGAACTGATCATCGGCGCCTATTCGCTCGCCAACGCCGGCCCGATTTTCGCCGCCGCGCTGGCGGCGACATTGACCACCAAGGCGCTGCTCGGCGCTCCCTATGTGATCGTCGCGCCGCCGGTGGCGGGGTTGAACGTCGGCGATCATTTCGTCCTGGTGGCGCTGGGTCTGATCGCCGCAGCGATCGGCGTCGGCGCGATGCGCGCCGCCGCGCTGCTCGAACGCGGCTTCGCGGCGACGCGCGCGCCGTCCTGGGCGCGTCCCGTGCTCGGCGGTCTCATCCTGGCGGCGATGGCGCTCTACACGCCCCAGGTGCTCGGCGCCGGACACGGCGCGGTCGGGCTCGACTTTTCGGCCCCACTTTCCGCTGCGACCCTGGCGACGCTGCTGGCGCTGAAGCTCAGCGCAAGCCTGATTTCGCTCGCGTCGGGCTTTCGCGGCGGCCTGTTCTTCGCCTCGCTGTTCGCCGGCGCGCTGCTCGGCAAGCTCTATGCGATCGGCGTCGCCGCCGCGCTGCCGACGCTTGGGCTCGACCCGACCGCTTGCATCATGGCCGGGATGGGAACACTGAGCGTCGCAGTGGTCGGCGGACCGCTGACGATGACCTTTCTGGTGCTGGAGAGCACCGGCGATCTCAGCGTGTCGGGCGGCGTGCTGGCGGCGAGCATCGCCACCAGCCTCGCCGTGCGGGCGACCTTCGGCTATTCCTTCACCACCTGGCGCCTTCACCTGCGCGGCGAATCCATTCGCGGCGCGCAGGACATCGGCTGGTTGCGCGACCTCACCGTCGGCCGCCTGATGGTGAGCGCGCCGCCGACGATCCGGGCCGACACGTCGCTGCGCGCATTCCGCGCCGCCTATCCGCTCGGCAGCGCGCATGTCGTCGTCGCGGTCGATGAAGCGGAACGCTACCGCGGGCTGGTGCTCGTGCCCGAGGCGCACGCGGCGCCGCTGACCGAGACCGAGGACGGCGGCCCGATTTCCGCCGTCGCGCGGCTGCCGGAAACGAGCCTGCATCCCGACATCGACGCGCGCTCGGCGCTGGCGATCTTCGACGCCGCGCAAAGCGACACGCTCGCCGTGACCGAGCGCGAAACCGATGTCGTGCTCGGCACGCTGAGCGAGGCTTTCGCCGCGCGCCGCTACGCTCAGGAAACCGATCAGGCGGCGCGCGGGGTGTTGGGCGGCGGGTAGCGACGACGGGCGGAAGCGCCGTCACGGCGCCGGGCGTCAAGTCCGGCCGACGACGTCGTCAGCTCTCGTCAAGTCACGTCAAGTTTTGTCAAGTTTTGTCAAGTTTTGTCAAGTTTTGTCAAGGGTTGACAAGGGTTCGCTTGACGGCGGGCGCTGCAATTCCAATGACTTATGGGTAAGATCCTTGACATCGGGTCCATGCCTTGACGCGCCGTCGCCTCGCGCCTTCGACAGAAGATAGAATAGCGCGGTTTTCGCCATCGGCCAAGACTTTGTCCATCTGCAGCGCCCTCACGCCAGCGCCTGATCCAGATCCGCGATCAAGTCCTCGACGTCTTCGAGGCCGATCGACAGGCGCACGACCTCGGGGCCGGCGCCGGCGGCGATCTTCTGCCCGTCGGTGAGCTGGCGGTGGGTGGTCGAGGCCGGATGGATCACCAGCGAGCGGACATCGCCGATGTTGGCGACGTGCGAGAAGAGCTGCAGCTTGCCGACCAGCTTGACGCCGGCCTCGTAGCCGCCTTTGACGCCGAAGGTGAAGACGCCGCCCGCGCCCTTCGGGCAATAGCGTTGCGCCAGCTCGTGATAGCGATTGCCGGGCAGGCCGGCGTAGGACGCCCAGCCGACCGCC
>Ga0182030_10006734_pt1 | contig 24167 bp, 20 predicted proteins | sample 812S3MmetaG_FD_121299 | JGI IMG/M metagenome (GOLD analysis project Ga0182030, IMG submission 121299) | Permafrost microbial communities from Stordalen Mire, Sweden - 812S3M metaG (Illumina Assembly) | ecosystem: Environmental > Terrestrial > Soil > Wetlands > Permafrost | place: Sweden...
CACCGAGACCTGCCGCCGGTCCGGCAGCACCACGGCCTGGAGCCGCACCAGGTCCTCGCCACCGCAGCCGCCGGGGCCGTGGATGTCGGGAATGCTGGGAGCGATCGCAATGGCATCCGATAGCGCCAGCCGGCAGGCCGAGGGCGGCGGCGGACCGGGCACGGCCGGTTCGGCCGGCTGGTCGCCCCGGGCGGGCGGTGGGGGTGCGGTCTGGGCAGAAGCGGGCTCGGCCGCCGGTGCCTCGGCCGGACGCGGCTTCGGCAGCGGCACCGGCGTGGCCCGGCGCAGTTTCGGCCGGTTCTCGCCGAACAGCGCGCTCCACGGCCCCTGGCCGGACCTCCCCGCCGCAGCCGGCCCGGCCTGCGCCGCCAGCATCAGCGACACCGCGGCCACGGTAACCATGGCCGCGGCGGGGCCGCCGGAGCTGCCACAAGGCCATTTGCGGCGTGCTTTCCCCGCGCTAAAGTTCATGGCAGTTCCTAAAACACCTGCGCCATGGCTTAACACAATCGGGAGGACCGACCGTATGCTGGGATTGATGCAAGACTGGCCTTTGCTTTGCCACCGGATCATCGAGCACGCGGCGACCATCCATGGCACGCAGGAGGTGGTGACACGGTCGGTCGAGGGTCCCATTCATCGCACCAATTACCGCGAGATTCGCGATCGCGCGCTGAAGGTCTCGCAACGTCTCGACCGCGACGGCATCAAGCTCGGCGACCGCGTCGCCACCATTGCGTGGAACACCTGGCGCCATCTGGAAGCCTGGTACGGCATCATGGGCATCGGCGCCATCTGCCATACCGTCAATCCGCGGCTGTTCCCGGACCAGATCGCCTGGATCATCAACCATGCGGAAGACCGGGTGGTGATGACGGACATCACCTTTGTGCCGATCCTGGAGAAAATCGCCGACCAGCTGCCCAGCGTGGAACGTTATGTCGTGTTCACGGACAAGGCGCATATGCCGCAGACTACGCTGAAGAACGCGGTCGCCTATGAAGACTGGATCGCGCAAGCCGACGGAAATTTCGAATGGAAGACCTTTGACGAAAATACCGCTGCCGCGATGTGCTACACCTCGGGCACCACAGGCGATCCAAAGGGCGTGCTGTATTCGCATCGCTCCAACGTGCTCCATGCTTTGATGGCCAACACCGGCGATTCGCTCGGTGCCAATGCCAGCGATACCATGCTGCCGGTGGTTCCGCTGTTCCATGCCAATAGCTGGGGTATCGCCTTCTCGGCGCCTTCGATGGGTACCAAGCTGGTGCTGCCCGGCGCCAAACTCGACGGCGCCTCGGTCTACGAACTGCTCGACAGCGAGAAGGTGACCCACACCGCCGGCGTTCCGACGGTCTGGCTGATGCTGCTCAATCATATCGCCGCAAATCAGCTGAAACTGCCGCATTTGAGGATGGTGGTCTGCGGCGGCTCGGCGATGCCGCGTTCGATGATCAAGGCGTTCCTCGACATGGGGGTGCAGGTCCGCCACGCCTGGGGCATGACCGAGATGAGCCCGATCGGCACCCTGGCAGCGCTGAAACCTCCGTTTGCCGAACTCACCGGCGAGGCCCGGCTCGATATTCTCCAGACCCAGGGCTATCCGCCGTTCGGCGTCCAGATGAAGATCACCGATGACGCCGGCAAGGAACTGCCATGGGACGGCAAGACCTTCGGCAGGCTCAAAGTCTCCGGCCCCTCGGTGTCGAAGGCCTATTTCCGCGTCGACAGCAAGATTCTCGACGAGCAAGGCTATTTCGACACCGGCGATGTCGCCACCATCGACCAGCACGGCTACATGCGGATCACCGACCGCTCCAAGGATGTGATCAAATCCGGCGGCGAATGGATTTCGTCGATCGATCTGGAGAACCTTGCGGTCGGACATCCCGCGGTGGCGGAAGCGGCCGTGATCGGCATCCATCATCCGAAATGGGACGAGCGGCCGCTCCTCATCGTGCAGCTGAAGCAGGGCCAGACCGCGACCCGCGAGGACATCCTGAAATTCCTGGATGGCAAGATCGCCAAATGGTGGCTGCCGGACGACATCGCGTTCGTCGACGGCATTCCGCACACCGCGACGGGAAAAATCCTGAAGACGGCGCTGCGCGACCAATTCAAGAGCTATCGTTTCCCGAACGCTGCGGCTTGAACTTAGCCGGCCTCTTTCCGCCGCGGGAAGAGGTCGGCCGCGGACGGCGGCCTGCTCCGGCGGCGTGGGCCGGAAACAGCCCTTTAGGGGGCATCTGCGCCCGCCAAAGTCCCTTGAATTCGCCGCAGGTCCGTGGTCTCAAACGTGCCAGTGCGTAAGCCCGGCGTATTTCGTCCGGCGTGGTTCCAACCCGACAGAATTGAAGCGATGGCCCGCAGGTTTTCTGCTCCCTACCAGTCGGAGCCCGTGTCCAGCCTCGCGTCATGGGCCCGCAATCTGGCGGTGTTCTCGGTGGTCGCGGTGCTGGTCTCGATCATCATCGTCCGCTTCGGCTTTCTCGAAATGAAACCGGCGCTGGCGACGTTCTTCGGCGCACTGGCCTGCGCCGGCCTTTCCATCCTGGTCAGCCTCGCCGCCTTTGCCGCGATCTGGCAGAACGGTTCGCGCGGCATGAGCCGCATCCTGCTGGCGCTTCTGATCGACGCCGCCGTGCTGGCCTATCCGGCCTATCTCGGCCTGCAATATCGCCGGCTGCCGCCGATTCACGACATCACCACCGACCCGATCGATCCGCCGCGCTTCGAGGCGCTGGCGCGGCTGCGCACCGGCGACGGCGCCAATACCGCAGTCTATGCCGGGCTTTATTCCGCCGAACAGCAGCGGCTGGCCTATCCCGACATCGAAACCGTGGAACTCGAGGTCCCGGTGCAGCGGGCCTACGAGATCACGCTGCAACTGGTCACCAGGCGCAAATGGCTGGTGATCGACGAACGGCCGCCGCAGCTGCCGCGCCGCATCGGCCGCATCGAGGCGGTGGCGCGAACCCCGATCATGGGCTTCCGCGAGGACGTCTCGATCCGGGTCGCGCCGGATGGCGAGGATTCCCGCGTCGATATCCGCTCGTCGTCGCGTTACTTCGAGGCCGATCTCGGCAGCAACGCCGCGCGCGTCAGCAAGCTGATCGATGACATCAACAACGCCGTCGACAACGCCAACCTCAAGCCGGTGAAGAAACCGCCGCCGCTGCCGCCGGTCAAGGTTGCGCCGAAGAGCGCGAAGAAGTAGGCGAATGGCGAATAGAAAAAGGGACGAATAGCGAATAGGGGGTAGCGAATGGAAAAGAAAGAAGCTGCTCGTTGCTGCTTGCTACTCGCTACGCGCCATTCGCCCTCTTCAACCGATAGCTGCCGCCGATCACGGGATCCCCGTCGGTCGCCACGATCCCCCGCGCCACCAGATCCTCCAGATGCGCCAGCACCGAATAACCGGCGGCGCCGGTCAGCCGCGGGTCGATGCCGATATAGATTCCGCGCACCATGGTGGGGATATCGGCCTCGCCCTTGGCCAGGCGATGCAGGATCGAGGCTTCGCGGGCCTGCCGGTGCCGGATCAGGAAGCGCGCATAGCGCGGTCCTTCCGGAATTTCCGGCCCGTGGCCCGAGAAATACAGATCCTCCTCGCGCCCGGTCAGTTTCTCCAGCGAAGCCATGTAGTCGATCATCGACCCGTCCGGCGGCGCCACGATCGAGGTCGACCAGCCCATCACGTGATCGCCCACAAACAGCATCTTTCGATCGCGCCAGGCGAATGCCAGATGGTTGGCGGTATGGCCCGGCGTCGCCACCGCCTGCAGCGCCCAGCCGGAGCCTTCGATGGTGTCGCCGTCGCGAACCTCGATGTCGGGTCGGAAGTCGCGGTCGGCGCCGGATTCCGAGGAAATCTTCTCGCTTTCGTAGCGCGGCCGTGACGCGCGATGCGGTCCCTCGGCATAGACCGGGGCGCCGGTGGCGGCTTTTATCCGCGCGGTGTTCGGCGAATGGTCGCGGTGGGTATGGGTAACCAGGATATGCGTCACGGTTTCACCGCGCACGGCGTCCAGCAGCGCCGCCGCATGGGCTTCGTCGTCGGGGCCGGGATCGATGATCGCGACCTTGCCCTCGCCTACGACGTAGCTGACCGTGCCGGTGAAGGTGAAGGGGCTCGGATTATTGCACAGCACCCGCCGCACCGCGGGGCGGACCGTATCGACGACGCCGGGCTGCAGCGGAAAGTCGCGGTTGAACGGGATGTCGTCGTCGTTGGCGGCCATGGGATTCCTGTATCGGCGTCGTTGTCAGACCAAAATACCTATCGCCCCGGCCGCTGGCGCGGACCATGACGCCGGAATGCGGACCGCGTCCCGGAATGGCGACATCGGGATTACGAAAACGCCTGGATGCCGGTGATGGCGCGGCCGAGGATCAGCGCATGAACGTCGTGGGTACCCTCATAGGTATTCACGGTTTCGAGGTTCTGGGCGTGGCGCATCACGTGATATTCGATCTGGATGCCGTTGCCGCCATGCATGTCGCGGGCGACGCGCGCGATGTCGAGCGCCTTGCCGCAATTGTTGCGCTTGACGATGGAGATCATCTCCGGCGCCATCTTGCCTTCGTCCATCAATCGCCCGACCCGCAAACTTGCCTGCAGGCCGAGCGCTATCTCGGTCTGCATGTCGGCAAGCTTCTTCTGCACCAGCTGCGTCGCCGCCAGCGGCCGGTTGAACTGCTTGCGGTCGAGGGTGTATTGCCGCGCCCGGTGCATGCAGTCTTCCGCCGCCCCCATCGCGCCCCACGAGATGCCGTAGCGGGCGCGGTTGAGGCAACCGAACGGTCCCTTCAGTCCGGAGACGTTGGGCAACAATGCGCTCTCAGGCACTTCGACGCCTTCCATCACGATCTCGCCGGTCACCGAGGCGCGCAGCGACAGCTTGCCCTCGATCTTTGGCGCCGACAGGCCCTTCATGCCCTTTTCGAGGATGAAACCGCGAATCTGGTTGTTGTGTTCCTGTGATTTCGCCCACACCACGAAGACGTCGGCGATCGGTGCGTTGGAAATCCACATCTTGGTGCCGGTCAGGCGGTAACCGTCCGAGGTCTTCTCGGCGCGGGTCTTCATGCCGCCCGGATCGGAGCCGGCGTCCGGTTCGGTCAGGCCGAAGCAGCCGACCCACTCGCCGGTGGCCAGTTTGGGCAGGTATCTCTTGCGCTGGTTGTCGTCGCCATAGGCATAGATCGGGTGCATCACCAGCGAGGACTGCACCGAATTCATCGAGCGATAGCCGGAATCGACGCGCTCGATCTCGCGCGCCACCAGGCCATAGGCGACGTAGCTGGCATTGGCGCAGCCATATTCTTCCGGCAAGGTAATGCCGATCAGTCCGAGCTCGCCCATCTCGTTGAAGATCTCGCGGTCGGTCTTCTCTTCCAGGTAGGCCTTGGTGACGCGCGGCAGCAGCTTGTCCTGGGCATAGGCGCGCGCGGTATCGCGGATCATGCGCTCGTCTTCGGTGAGCTGCTCGTCGAGCATGAACGGATCGTCCCACTGGAAATTCACCGGAGACGGCTTGTCCTTGGCCTGAGGGCGCACGCTCATGAAAATTCCTTTCGCATCGCTGTGTGGCGGATTGATCTGCCAAGTTAAAGCGCTACGGGCTCAAGTGCAATTAAATTGGACAGCTCGGGGCGATGTCATTCCCGGCCCTTCAGCCGCGCGGCGGGGAACACGCAACGCCCTGGTCCGAAAAGATCGACGAATAACCCTCGAAATTCCGCAGGCGGTGCATCGAGCCGTGGCGTCAATCACAACGTCCTAACCTTCAAGCAGCTCATTGGAGACGATCTCGATGCCGAAACCGGACAGTCCCTTGTAGTCGTGAACCGAAGACGTCAGGTGACGGATCGAGGTGACGCCGAGATCGCGCAGGATCTGGGCGCCGACGCCGACCTCGCGCCATTGCCGGTTGCGGTCGGCTTCGGCGGATTTCTCCTCGGCGATCGGTGCCACCGGAACACCGGCGGCGCCATCGCGCAAATACACCAGCACGCCGCTGCCGGCCTTGCGGAAATGCTCGAGCACGGCCTCCATACGCTTCGGACCGGTGAAGATGTCCTTGACGATATTGGGCTTGTGAAACCGGGTCAGCACGTTCCTGCCGTCGCCGATGCCGTTATAGACGAAGGCGACATGGGCGATGGAATCGAACGGCGACCGATAGGCATAGCCCTGCAGCACTCCGATCGGGCTTTCGGTGGTAAAAGTCGAGACCCGCTCGATCAGTTTCTCGCGCGCCTGGCGGTAGGCGATCATGTCGGCGATGGTGACGTGTTTGAGCTTGTGGGCGGCCGCGAACCGCGCCACCTGCTCACCTTTCATGACGGTGCCGTCGTCGTTCATCAATTCGCTGATGACGCCGACCGGCGGCAGGCCGCTCAGCTTGCAGAGATCGACCGCGGCCTCGGTATGGCCCGAGCGCAGCAATACGCCGCCGTCGCGGGCGATCAGCGGAAACACGTGGCCGGGTCGCGCAAAGTCATTGGCGCCGGCATTGGGGTTGGCCAGCGCGCGGCAGCAGGAAGCGCGTTCGTCCGCCGAGATCCCGGTGCCGCCGTCCGGCTTGTAGTCGATCGAAACCGTAAAAGCGGTGGTGTGGTTGGATTCGTTGTGCGCCACCATCGGATCGAGCCGCAGCCGGCGGGCGTCTTCGGTGGTGATCGGCGCGCAGACGATGCCCGAGGTGTGGCGGATGATGAACGCCATCTTCTCGGCGGTGCACAGCGACGCCGCGACGATCAGATCGCCCTCGCCCTCGCGGTCTTCGTCATCGGTGACGACGACGAGTTCGCCGCGGGCGAAGGCTTGCAGTACTTCCTGGATCGGATCGGCCATTTATAGGGGTCTCGCTGGGGTGCAGGGAGCATTAGCCGGACTCGCGGGCCCGCGCCAGCGTCATGACGCAGGGCAGCACGGCCCTGGCGGCGTAGCGCGCTCAGGGCCCGTCGCGACCGGAATCAGGACCGGAAAAAGCATTGACGAAATCCGCTCCCGATCGCCATGGTCGCCGCCATCAAAGCAACAAGCCGGCGCCGGCGACAGCAGATATTTCCAATCCGGCGGACTCCGACGACAACGACCGCAAACCTGCTTGAGGTCGGAACCAACGAAAAACAAGGGAGACGCCGATCATGACCTCCGCAGCTTTCGACTTCGCACCCCTGCTGCCGGCGGGACTGCCCGCGCCCGCGGCAAAATGGACCGGGCTTGCGAAATACAGCTTCATCGGCGGCAACAACGACCCCGACCAGGTTCCGGTCGAGGGTCTGATCGACGCGGTCAGCGCCGTTCTCCGGCGCGAGGGCAAGACGCTCGCCACCTACGGCCTGGCCAGCGGCCCGCAGGGTTACCTTCGCTTGCGCGAATTCCTCACCACAAAGCTCAAGCGCGATGCCGGCATCGACTGCGCCGCCGACGACATCCTGATCGTCTCCGGATCGTTGCAGGCCCTCGACCTCGTCAACGCGACGCTGCTGACGCGCGGCGATACCGTCGTGATCGAGCAGGAAACCTATCAGGGCGCGCTGACCCGGCTGACCCGGCTCGGCGTCAATGTGGTCGGCATTCCGCTCGACCAGGAGGGCATGCGGATCGATGCGCTGGCGGCCGCACTCGCCGACCTCAAGCGCCGCGGCATCAGGCCGAAATACATCTACACCATCCCGACGGTGCAGAATCCGACCGGCACCATCCTGCCGGAGGCGCGCCGCAGCGAACTGCTCGGGCTCGCGGCGCAGTATGGCGTGCCGATCATTGAGGACGATTGCTACGCCGACCTGATCTGGGACGGACGGCGCCCGCCGGCGCTGTATGCGATGAACCGCGACACCGGCGTCATCCATATCGGCTCGTTTTCCAAATCGATCGCGCCGGCGTTGCGGGTCGGCTACATCGTGGCGGGATGGAGCGTGCTGTCGCGGATGCTGGCGCTGAAGACCGACGCCGGTTCCGGCGCGCTGGAGCAGATGGTGCTGGCGGAATACTGCGCGCCGCATTTCGCCGAACACGTGCCCAAGCTGACGCGCGGCCTGCGCGCCAAGCTCGACACCCTGATGGAGGCGTTGAACGAGCAATTCGGCACCGCGGCGGAATTTCGCGATCCCAAGGGCGGCATCTTCCTGTGGGTCAAACTGCCGGACCAGGTCGACACGCTGAAACTCTACCAGACGGCACTCGCCGCCGGCGTCGCCATTAATCCGGGACCGGAATGGTCCACCGACAAGGCCGATGCCGGCAGCCGGATGCGGCTGTGTTTTGCCAGTCCGTCGCATCAGCAGATCCGCGAAGGCATCGCCGTGCTCGCCGAGGTGTGCCGCCGGGAGTTCAGGGTGCCGGCGCGCAGTTCAAATGTCGAGGCGGCCGCCCGAACCTCGACCTGAGTTCGATTTCAAGAGCTTGGGCCAGCATGGGCGAACGTGGCATTGCCGGTGGATCGGGATCAGCCGTCGACGTGAAACTCCACGTTGACCTGGCCGCTGCCGCTCGAGGGAAAATATTCGCAGAGCTGCTCCGACGCGCCATGGTATTGGTCCCAGCCGAGTGCGGCAAACAGCATGATGGTGTCGGCCATGCCGCCCTCGCCGTTGCACTTGACGGCGTAGTCCGGAAGCATGTCGACGAATTCACGGTAGCGGCCCTGCTGCCAAAGCTCGAGCACGCGCAAATCGACCTGGCGGTTGAATTCGCTGGCGATCGACGTCCATGCGTCCGGACCGAGCTTCTTGTTGGGCCAGAGCCGGTGCGATAGCGATCCCGAGGCAAGGATCGCGGCCCGCTCGCCGGATTGCCCGATCGCGCGCCGCGTCGCCTCGCCGAGAATGCGGCTCTCCTCCACCGAGGTGAACAGCGGCGAGGCGATCGAGACCACCTTGGCCCGGCCGTCGGGATTCATGTAGTGCATCGGCACGATGGTGCCGTATTCCAGCCCGAGGCCTGCAACCTTGTGCGCGATGACGTTGAGCCCGGCCTCGCAAGCCTGCTTCGCGATCGCTTCGGCGAGCCCGCTGTCCCCCGGCAGATCGTAACGCAGATCCTGGATCATGTGCGGGGCTTCATGGCTGGTGAACGAACCTCGATGCTGCGAATTGGCATTGATGTGGTAGCCGAAATTGGACAGCCAGTGCGTGTCGAACACGACGAAGGTCGAGACGCGGCGCTCGCGCGCGCGGCGGCCAAGCTCACGCAGCGAGCGCACCGCGGTTTCCCGCGCCGCCCTGAGCGGACTGTCCGCCACTTCCGACAGCATCAAGGACGGCACGTGGGTGACCTTGGCGGCAAGAACGAGCTTTCCCATCGGGATATTCTCCTGTCGTGGAGCGAGGATCAGGCGGTGCCGTGCTATCCGCAGCGGATCGCGCAAGCGATGCGGAGCAGCAAAACGATCGACACGTTGCCCTTCCCGGCTTCGATCTGGGCGATGTAACGTTCGGAAACCCTTGACTTGCGGGCGAGCTCCCTGCGCGACATCTGGCGGAGCGTGCGAGTGTCGCGCACCCGCTCGCCGAGCAAAGCGAGAAACTCGGCCTCGGGAAAGGCAGCGTCAGGCGCCATCGCCTGAGCGGCAAAGCCGAGGGGCGCTTGCGCCCGGGATTGTGTCTTGCTGTTTGTCACGCTCAACCCTTGCCCGCCTGAAATAGGTTCGCCATGCGCCGGGGTGGTTGCATTGATGCGGATCAAAACGGCCTGCCGCCGGCTCCCGGGGAAGAGCCTCCGGCGCAGTGCGGAATGGCGTCTGGAGGCTCGCAGGCCAGGCGTCCGGCCCTTGAGCTCTATCTGACCGAAAACGGCGCCTGATACGGCCGGCCGAACGGCACGCCGTTGATCACGGTCTGAACCGGTTTTAGGAGCACCTTGCCGTCGCGCCGGTTGTTGCGGGTATCGACGAACGTGACCGGCCCTTCCACCAGTTCCATGATCGCGACGTCGCCCGGCGCGCCGATCTGCAGGGTGCCGATCCCTGGCGCGCGGTTGATGATTTTGGCCGGCGCCGTGGTCGTCATCGTCACCACCTGCTCCAGCGAATAGCCCATCGCCATGAACTTGCTCATCACATTGGGCAGGAACGGCATGCCCGGCGTATTGCCGGAAAACACATGCATGTCGGACGAGATGGTGTCGGGCGTGCAGCCCAGGGGGATGGCGATCTCGGCCACCGTGAAATCGAAGCTGCCGCCGCCATGACCGACATCGAAGATCACGCCGCGCTGCTTGGCGGCGAGCGCCGCCGGCAGCAATTTGCCGTCGGTGACGATATTGGTGAAGACGCCCGCCATGTTCGGCGCCCCGGAATAGGCGTGGGTCAGCACATCGCCGGGCCGCAGGATATCCAGGATGTTCGACATCAGTTCGGTGGATTCCACGCCGCCGATATGCACCATCATTTTCGCCGGCCAGCCGCAGATCTCGCAGGCCTGGATCGCGCGCTTCAAGGGCTCGATGCCGTGCTTGAAGATCACGTTCTCCGACATCCGCACCTTGACGCCGACCAGGAAATCCGGGTTTTCGGCCAGCGCCATGGCGCAGGCTTCGACCTGGGCGTTGTCGATGTTGTAGAGCTCCGCGACCGGGAAAGCCGACAGGCCATTATTGGCGATGTGCAGGAAGGCGTACATCCGGGCGCGGGTCTGCGCCACGATGTAGCGGCGCAGCGCCGCCAGATTGTTGACGCCGGCGTCGCCCGCCGACACCACCGTGGTGGTGCATTGAAACTGCGCGAGTTCGTCGGCCGGAATCCCGATCGCCGAGCCATAGGGATAGACATGGCAGTGCAGGTCGATCAGACCGGGCGTCACCAGTTTGCCCGAGGCGTCGATGGTCTTCAGCGCCCGCTCGGGGCGAATTTCCGCCTCGATCGCTTCCACCACGCCCCAGCGGATGCCGATGTCGCGCTTGCCGCGCAGCGACTGGCTGGGATCGAGCACGTCGCCGCCCTTGATCACGAGATCGAACTTGTCGTTCGGACCCATCGCGGCAGCGGCGGGGGGGAAGCGCCCGGACAGCGCCGCCGCGGCGACCGAGCCGGCAAGCCCAAGAAGGCGGCGGCGTGACAACGCGGACATGGTTCCCCCCAATGTTTTTCTAAGGCCGATGATGCGCCGAGCTCCGGCGTTGCGCAAGCCGCCGCCGACGACACCCACAGCCCCGGATGCAAACGACACTGGCCTCTGCAAGCGCGTTGCCCTAACCTGGCCCTGGTGAACAGGGCCGAGAGAGCCCGACCAGGAGACGTCATGACTGCCATCAAGCTACTCGCCGCCACATTTTGCCTGCTCGCTTGCGGCGCCGCATTCGCCGAAGACCCGCTGCCGCGCGCCAGGCCCGAGGAGGTCGGCCTCTCCAGCGACAGGCTGGCGCGCATCGGTGCGACGCTCAGGGCCGACATCGAGGCCGGGCGCATCCCCGGCGCCGTCATTGCAATTGCCCGGCACGGCAAGCTCGTGATGCTGGACGCCTATGGATGGCGCGACAAGACGGCCGGCATTGCCATGACCACCGACACCATCTTCAACATCGCTTCGATGACCAAGCCGATGACCACCGTCGGCGCATTGATGTTGTACGAGCAGGGCAAGCTCCTGATCGACGACCCCTTGAGCAAATATTTTCCCAAATTCGCCAGCGCGCGGGTCGCCGCGCGCGATGCGAACGGCGAACCGACCGCCGATACCGTGCCGGCCATGCGCCAGATCACCATCCAGGACCTGATGCGCCACACCTCGGGGCTGATCTATGGCGGCCGCGGCAACACCCTGGTGCACAGGATGTATCCGGCCGGAAGCGGCGACGCGGCACGCGACTATGACGGCGCGGCGTTCATGGACAGGCTCGCCTCCCTGCCACTGCTCTATCAGCCCGCAACCGTGTGGGATTACGGCTTCGGCCTCGACGTCCTCGGCCTCACCGTCGAGAAGATCAGCGGCCAGTCGCTTGGGCAGTATCTGCAGGCAAGTTTGTTCGCGCCGCTCGGAATGACCGACACCGGATTTTCGATTTCGGCCGACAAGGCCGCGCGCTACGCCAAGCCGCTGCCGACCGATCCCGACACCGGCAAGCCGCAGGCGCGCAGTCCGGAGCTGACGCAGCCGCTCAAATTCGAATGCGGCGGCGGTTGCGCCGCTTCCACCGCCTCGGACTATCTGCGCTTTGCGATGATGCTGATGAATGGCGGACGTTCCGGCGAGTCCCGCCTGCTCGGCCGCAAAACCATCGACTATATGCTGTCCGACCAGTTGGGTACGAATATCAAGAACCTGGTCGGCAATGCCGATCCGACCCGCGCCGACTACGGCTTCGGCCTCGGACTGGCGATACGCACCACGCCCGGCGTCGTCAGGATGATGGGCTCGGTCGGACAATTCTCCTGGCCCGGCGCCAGCGGCACCGACTGGTGGGTCGATCCGAAGGAAGAACTCGCGGTTGTCTATCTGTCTGCCGCGCCCGGCCCGATCCGCTGGCACTACCGCCAGAAGATCAACGCGCTGGTCTATCAGGCGATCGTCGATTAGCCGATACGCGAGCGGGCAGCGCGTTGGACGGCGCGAAGCGGCGCCGCCAGCAGCCCTAATCCCACGCCGGCGCAAAGCCGGGATTGACCAGGCGGCGGTCTTTCGGCAGCGCCGCAATCGCCTTGTCGTCCGCCTCGTCCAGCGTCAGCTTGAGCGCGTCGAGATTGGCCTGTTGGCTTTCGCGGCGCGACGCCTTCGGGATCGCGGCGACCCCGTCCTGATCGAGCAGCCATTTCAGCGCCACCTGCGCCGCACTGGCATTGTGCTTCTTGCCGATCGCGATCAGCGCCGGATCGTCGGCGGCGCGGCCCTGCGCCAGCGGGCAATAGGCCACCAGCGGGATCGACTTTGCCGCCAGGTATGTGCGCAGCGGCGTCTGATCGAGCATCACGTGATATTCGACCTGGTTGCAGGCGATCGGAGCCTTGATTTCCTCGACCACGGTTTTCAACAGCGCGATGTTGAAATTGGCGACGCCGATGGCGCGGGTGCGGCCGTCCTGCTGCAACTTGACCAGGGTTTCGAACATCGCCGCCAGGTTCATGTTCCGCGACGGCCAGTGCACCAAATAAAGATCGACCTGATCGAGCCGCAGCTTTTTCAGGCTGGCGTCGAACGCCCGGCGGATCGCATCGGGGGCAAGATTTTCGTTCCAGACCTTGGTGGTGACGTGCAGGTCCTTTCGCGCCACGCCGGAGGCAGCGATGGCGGCGCCGATGGCGTCTTCGTTGCCGTACATTTCCGCGGTGTCGATATGCCGGTAGCCGAGATCGAGCGCGCTTTCGACCGCCGCGCGGCAGACCTCGCCCTGCATGCGATAGGTGCCGAGCCCGAGCCGCGGCAGGCGGATGCCCTGGGTTTGCAGATATTCCATGATGTCTCCTGAAGGCCTCAAGATCGCGGCAGCGGAAGCCGGCATGCCGCGGCGTTTCGCTGCGGCAGCGGATGGCACCGCAGGTTCGCCGCTTGATAGCCTGCCGGGGCGGCGGAGTCCAAATCAAGACCGCGTGGCGCCAAGGCCGCAAATGGATCGGAAACAAGCCGGGATTTTCGCTGCCGGCGCACCTCCGTCCGGCAGCGATTTACCTGTGCTGCGGCTGCCAGTTGCAGATGCCGCCCGACCTGCAGGGCCAGACCTGGATCCTGGTATCGAACGCCTCGGCATCGAGCGGATTGGAGTGCCGGCGCGCCAGCCTGGTTCGGCCCGCGCCGCGGGGTTTTTCCGCCTGCCGATGCGCCAGCCTGGGGCCGGCAGCAGCGACATGGGGCGCCGCTTTGACGATGCGGGGAGCCGCTTTCGGTTCCAGCCGCGCCTGGGGGCCCTCGCTTTGCGGAACGGCTCCGGGCTCGATCGGACCTGGCACGAATTCTTGCCGGGGTCCAAGCGGCTTCGGCGACAGCAGCGCCTTGGAAAGGTCGAGGCTGAGGAACTGGTCGGCGCGGTAGGCATCCTGCGCGAACGAGGGGCCGCTGCAGGTCAGAATCGTCGCACCGAGCACGGCGATGAAAAGATTTTTAGGGACCATGGCGGGCCTCCCGAAACTTCAGAAACCGCAACATATCCCTATTTAGGAAGCGTCGGGCGCAATACCAGCGCCGGTTCCCGTCAAGGTTACCGCGCTTGATCCCGACGAGCGCGAATTAACCAAACTCCGCCTTACAGCCGGGCGGCAATCGTGTCGGCCACTCGCAGCGCGTTGGCGATGATGGTCAGGGTGGGGTTCACCGCCCCGATCGAGGGGAAGAAGCTGGCATCGGCGAGATAGAGATTGTCGAGCTGGTGGGCCTTGCAGTCGAGATCGAGCACCGAGCTGGCGGGATCGGTTCCGAACCGCGCGGTTCCGGCCTGATGCGCGGTGCCTCCGATCGGAATGTTCTTGCCGAGATACAGCCGGCGCTCCAGCAGCACCGGATGCGCGCCGTTCCGGCTCAGCATCTGCTCGAGCTTTTTCTTGAGCCGGAAATGTGCCTCCATGTTGCCCTCCTTGATGTCGAGGACGACGCGGTCGCCGTCGTAGAGGACGCGGTTTTCGGGCCGCGGCAGGTCTTCGCTCGACAGCCAGAAATCCAGCGAATGCCGCGCCATTTCCTCGAACGGCATTTTCGGAACCCATTCGAGCCAGCCCGGCAGCGCTTCGCCGCGGATCTGCGCGCCATGCGATTTCGCGCACATCTGGATCAGGCCGAGCGGATAGTCCCAGTCGTCGGCGCCGAAATAATAGTCGCTGACCGCCAGCGTCTTCTGGAACACGGTGTCGTCGGGCTCGCGCATCAGGGCCATCAGGATCGACTGGTTGTGCCGCATATAGTTGCGCCCGACCTGACCGGAGCCATTGGCAAGTCCGTTTGGGTGCCGGTCATTGCCCGATCGCAGCAGCAAGAGCGCCGACGACAGCGCACCGCAGGCGACCACGACGATATCGGCCGAATAAAGCTGCGCTTCGCCATTGCTGGTGACATGGACGCCGGTCACGGCGCGGCCGGGCTCGTCGGTCTGCAGCCGCGACACATAGGCGCCGGTCCGCAGCGTTACATTCGGATGCGCCCTCAGCGCCGGATCGACGCAGACCACCTGGGCGTCGGCCTTGCCGTTGAGCAGGCAGGGAAAGCCGTCGAAGGCGTCGCATCGGATGCAGATGCTGGTCGGGGTCGCCTTGCCGTCCTTCTCGTCGAGCAGGATTCCGAGCGGCAGATGAAACGGATGCAGGCCGTCCTTGGCGAGACTCTCGCTCAGCGCCAGAATCCGCGGCTCATGCGAAACCGGCGGATAGGGAAATGGCCCGCTCGAAGGCGGTTCGTTGGGATCCTCGCCGCGCCGTCCATGGACATGGAACAGCTGCTCGGCCGCGGCATAATACGGCTCGAACACATCGTATTTCAGCGGCCATCCCGGCGATACGCCCTCCTTGTGGACGACTTGGTCAAAATCCCGCTCGCGCATCCGGAACAGCGCCGCGCCGTAGACCTTGGAATTTCCCCCGACATAATAATGCAGGCCGGGATGAAAATTTCGGCCGTCCGCGCCGTACCAGGTCTCGGGCGCCTGATAGGCGCCGTCGACGAACACGGTCTGGGAATCCCAGTTGGCCGGTGAGCGCGGCAGATAGTCGCCGCGCTCCAGCAGCAGGATCCGCTTGCCGGTCGGCGCCAGCCGGTGCACCACCGATGCGCCGCCGGGGCCGCTGCCGATCACGATGACATCATAGTGTTCTGACATGATCAGTGCCTCAGCCGCCGGTGGCAAATCCCGGATAGAGCGTCATGCCGCCGTCGACATACAGCGTGGTGCCGACCACATAGTCGGAATAATCCGAGGCCAGCCAGACCGCGGCGCGGGCGATGTCCTCCGGTTCGCCGATGCGCCCGTAGGGCACCAATGTCATCAGCTGGTCATAGGCCGCCTTGGTCTGCCAGGCCGCGGTGTTGATCGGCGTCCTTATCGCGCCGGGCGCGATGGCGTTGACGCGGATCCGTTGCGGTGCCAGCTCCTGCGCCATGCTCTCCATCAGCAATTTGATGCCGCCCTTGGAGGCGGCATAGTTGGCATGGCCGCCCCACGGGATCTCCTGATGAACCGAGCTCATGCAGATGATCTTCCCCGCCGCGCTCGAAACCGAAGCCACCACGCCGCGGCGCAGAAATTCCCGCACCGCGGCGCGCGCGCACAGGAATTGGCCGGTCAGGTTGACGCCGAGCACCTGGTTCCACTGCGCCAGGGTCATTTCGTGAAACGCCGAGTCGCGCTGCAGGCCGGCATTGGCGACGAGAATGTCGATGGTGCCGAATTCCCGTATCATCCGCGCGAACATGGCGTTGACCTCGTCCTCCGACGCAACATCGGCCTGGTGCGCATAGGCGTTGGCGCCGGATTTTTTGATTTCCTCGACCACGGCATTGGCGGCATCCTCGCCCTCGACATAGTTCACCACGACATCGGCCCCGGCTGCGCCCAGGGCGATCGCGACCCCTTTGCCGATTCCGGAATTGGCGCCGGTCACCAGCGCCTTCTGGCCGCTCAAAAGCTTGTGGACGGCAACCGGCGGCGCGGTCGATTGGCTTGGGGAAGCTTCGGTCGAATTCATGATTCTCACTCCGGTTTGGCGGAGACCGGCGGCAGGCCGGCATCCGCGGTGGCTTTGGCGGACGGCGCCGCTGCGAACCGATCGACCAGCACGAGGTGGTGGCCGTCCGGATCGATCATGGCCTTTCGACCGATCGGATTCGCCGCAGAGGCGCGATCGGCCGCGAAGATCAGACGGGTCGCGGCAACGTCGTTGTCGTGCAGGGTGATGGCTGCTTGCGGCGTCGCCGGCAGGTAGCAGAGCAATTCGACATGGGGTGTGGCCTGACGGGGCGTCAGCGCCGTCACCTCGACGCGCGCATCAGGGATGGCGTCGAGACGTTCCTGCTCGCTGCCGCCGTTAAGCGAGCCCCCGGTGACCCGCAGGCCCAGCGCCTGGTAGAATGCTCGGCTGCGGGCACTGTCGGCAACCGAGATCGCCGAATGATCGATGCCGAGGCAGGGATCGCCGCGTAAGGCGGCTTTCCAGCGCGCCGGCGTGTTGCCATGCGGAAATGCCAGCAGCTCCAGCGGGTGTGCGTCGGGATCGCGAAACTTGAAGGCCGTGACGCCGCCCGACGAGTGCGGCAGGCGCTGCGGGCCACCGACCGAGATCGCGGTCCATCCGGCCACCGAACACAGGCGCCGGTAGGCCATGTCCATATCGGAGACGACGATGGCGAAATGCTGAAACCAGCGATCCCTCGATGTTGCGGGTACAGGATAGGGCCGCCCCGGCTGCTCGAATTGGGTCAGTTCGACAATCTCCTGGCCCAGCGCCAGCGTGACGCGAGCCGCGGCTCCGCCCGATCCGATCGCTTCGGCCTGGCCGCGATGCACCGTCGCCGCCGGACGGAATCCAAGCGCGCGCTGGTAGAAGCCGGAAAGCCCAGCGGCATCGGGCGTGGTCAATCCGAAGCACGCCAGCCGTTCGATCGCGATCTGCCGCATCGGCCGGGAAGCCGCGGGAAAAACCTGCGTCGCTGAAGCCGGCAACTCGCCCATCAGGCCCTCATGTCGCGTTGTGGGCGTAGGCGTAGGGATGCGACGACGCCAGCGGATCAGCCAGAAAGCTCGCAAAGCCGCTCGCGCCGGCGCCGAACGCCAGCGCCAGAAACCCGCCGGCTAGCGCCAGATTCTTCAGAAAATCCCAGAAGGTGTCGCGACCGCGGCTGGCGCCCTGCAGCCGAAAATCCGGCTGCTTCCAGAATTGTTTCCACAATAGCGCGGTGACGATGCAATAGGCCGCGACAATCAGCGCGGCGATCCGGTCGGCGATACCCGAAAGGATCAAAAGCGACGTCACGACCTCGATGCCGAAGCCGGCGCAGATCATGGTCGTCGCCAGCCAGCGGCTCGGGAACGCTTCGGCCGCCTGCCCGACCGCCTGCCTGAAGTTGAGGATCTTGTCGAGCGCACTGAACGGCAGAAACAGTGCAACCAGGAGAACCCTGGCGGCAAAGGCAACGGCTAGGCTCAGCAACATCATTTCGCGCCCTAACCATACAGGTCGTGTTCGAAAGTCGGAGGCATCGGGATCGGCGGAACGCATCCGCAGGGGCCGGCTCGGACCCCAACTCCCGCGGCGATCAAAGGTGCCCGGCACATGGCAATTATTCGTCGGCCGGTGCGGCGAAGTCGAAGTCGGCGTCGGCAGGGCCGCGCCAGCCTGGGCGGCGCACGAAAGGCGCAAAGGCCGGGCTTTGCACCCGGCCTTTGCAGCGTTTGCTTGCGCGTGACGGCGCGGGGCTCAGCCCTTTGCCAGCGGCACCGCGACGAACCGCGTCGCGTCCGCGGTCTTCACCTGCATCAGCACGCTATGCTTGCCGCTGGAGGCGGCCGCCGTCAGCGCCGACCTGACATCGCCGGGGTTGGAGACCGCCTTGCCGCCGACGGCAAGGATGACGTCGCCGGTCTGCACGCCGTGCTCGGCGGCGGGGCCTTGCGGATCCACCGCCGTCACCACCACGCCCTTGTCGCCGGAGCCTTCGACATCGCCCGCGGGGGCAAGCCGGAGGCCAAGATGGGGCGTGCCTGCGGTCGCCTGCGACGGCGAACCGTCCGCATTGGCCTGATGGTCGTTCGGCAGCTCGCCGAGCGCCACCGTCACGGTCCTGGCTTCACCCTTGTGCAGCACGTCGAGTTTCACCGAGCTTCCCGGCGCCATCATGCTGATGTTGCGGGCAAGATCGCGCGAGTCCTTGACGGCGGTGCCGTTGACCGCGGTGATGACGTCACCGGCCTCGATGCCCGCCTTGGCCGCCGGACTGCCGCCTTGCGGGCTGTCGACCATCGCACCCCTGGCCTGCTTCATGCCGAGGCTGTCGGCGATGTCGGCGGTGACCGGCTGCACCTGGACCCCGAGCCAGCCGCGCGTGATGTAGCCCTTGTCCTTCAACTGGGCGACCACGAGCTTGGCCGTGGCGGCGGGAATGTCGAAACCGATTCCGACCGAACCGCCCGACGGCGAATAGATCGCGGTGTTGACGCCGATGACATTGCCGTTGGTGTCGAACGCCGGGCCGCCGGAGTTGCCCTTGTTGATCGGGGCGTCGATCTGGATGTAGTCGTCATAGGGGCCGGCGCCGATGTCGCGGCCGCGCGCGGAAACGATTCCGGCAGTGACGGTGCCGCCGAGACCGAAGGGGTTGCCGACCGCGACCACCCAATCGCCGACCCGCGGCGGCTGGTCGGCGAACTTGACGTAGCTGAAATCCTTGCCCTTGCCGTCGACCTTGATCAGCGCGAGATCGGTCTTCTTGTCGGTGCCGATGACTTTCGCGGTATAGATCGTGCCATCGTCAGCAGTGACCTGCACCGACTGGGCGTGGTCGACCACATGGTTGTTGGTGACGGCATAGCCGTCCGGCGAGATGAAGAAGCCGGAGCCTTCGCCGGTGATGATCTGATGACGCTGCGGCATGGCGCCCGGGCCGCGGAAACCGAATTGCTGCGAGAACTGGCCGAACGGCGAATCGGATTGATCCGGGTCGGCGCTGCCCTCGTCGCGCTGGGACACCGCGGTGTTGTCGCTGTCGCCATCGATCTTGACGCGGACCGAGATCACCGCCGGCTTGACCTTGGCGACCAGGTCGCCGAAGCCTGCGGGGTTCTGGGTGGTTTCGGCGGCGTGCGCCGACGCGGTCCAGGCCGGAAGATTGAACGGACGATAGCCGCCGGGCCCGGCGACTAGAACCGCGATGCCGAGGGCTGCGGCGGAAGCCATTAGCGTAAGACGGCGCGGCTTGAGGATTTTCGCGCGAGCCGGTTTATTCGGTAGATCATTCATGACGACATCTCCAAGGTTGGGTCAGTGAAGCAGCTGGAAAGCGGCTCGACCCAACATGGGGCATGCACATTACGGGCTCCTGTGCGGCCGATTAATCTCTTGCAAGAATTCTGCGACGAAGCACCGCAGCAGCACGGCTCTGAAGTTGCTCGCGGTCGGGCCGCGAAGATGAAAAATCTTTAACGGAACGTTTGCCGCGGGCGCCGTTTGTTTCAACGGGGGCGGCTCATTTCAGGAGAACCGCCATGAAACTTCGCCTCATCGCCATTGCCGCAACCGTTGCGCTCGCCTCCGGGCTCGGCGCGGCGTCCGCGGCCGATCACCAGGCCATGTCAAAAACCACCACCCCGGCAGCCATGCGGCCGAAGGACAGCCTCAGCCTGACCCGCCAGCAGCAACGGACCGCGTTCCGCGACATCAGCCAGCAGGCCTCCAGCCAGTCCGCGCCCTCCAGCTTCAACGCCTCGGTCGGCGCCACGATTCCGAATGACATCACCATTCAACCGGTGCCCGCCAAACTCGCCGCGCGGGTGTCCTCGCTGAAACCCTACGACTACGCACTGCTTCCGGACCATCTGCTGATCGTCAATCCGAACGACAAGAAGGTCGTCGAAGTGATCAACCGTCGGGCCTGAGCGCCCGGCACGGCCGGCCAGCGGCGGCAGGATTGCGCCGCCGGCCGGACATTCAAATGAAGCCTGCAAATGAAGCTTGATCTTACGAGGAGGCATCCCGATGAAATGGCGCCGCGAATCCGCTCTCGATCTCTACTCCGTGACATTCGGTCTCGTCCTGCTGGTGTCACCGTGGCTTTTTGCCTACGCCAACGAGGGCGCCCGCATCGACCTCTGGGCCAGTGGCGCTGCGATCACGGCGATCTCGGTGGCCGCCATCGTTGCGTTCTCGGACTGGGAGGAATGGCTCAATCTTTTCGTCGGGATCTGGTTGATGTTGTCGCCGTGGCTGCTGGGCTTTGCCCATACCAGGCCGATGCACCTTTGCATCGGGCTCGGCGCGATGGTGACATTCATGGCGGCGTTGGAGTTGTGGTTGGTCAACTTTGAACCCCGCGGGAGTTCCGCGCCGCAGCGTTAGAGAAAAATCCGGGCTGAGGGGTTGAAACGATCTGGCCCGCTCGGGAGTTGAGCCGGCGCAATTCCGCGATGGCGAAGGCTCGCTGCAGGTCATAATGAATTCGGCGATTGTCTGGCTTGTCGATTTCTGCGCCCGCCACCGCCGGGCGGTGATCGTTGCCGGCGTGCTGCTGATGCTGGCAGCCGCGGCGTTCGATGCCGCGCGCTTCTCCGTCAATACCGATGTCGAAGGGCTGATCTCGGAGAGTTTGCCCTGGCACCAGCGGCAACTGGAGCTGGCGCGGGAGTTTCCCCAAAACGGCATTTCCGTCGTCGTCAAGGCGCCGACCGCCGAGAACGCCGAACAGGCCACCAACCAGCTGGCGCAGGCGCTGGCCAAAGATCCCAAATTGTTTCCCCAGGTCGGGCAGCCCGACAGCGGCGAATTCTTCGAACGCAACGGCCTGCTGTTCGCTTCCGCAGCGGACCTCAAGAAAACCGTCGGCGGCCTGACCAAGGCAGAACCGCTGATCGGCACCCTAGCGCGTGACCCGAGCCTGCGCGGCGTGATGCAGGCGCTGTCGCTGGCCGCCGAGGGCGTGCAGGCCGGCCAGACCAGCCTGGACCAGCTGCAATGGCCGCTGTCGCTGGCGGATCGAACCCTGAGCGACGTGCTGGCCGGCAGGCCCGCGACATTTTCCTGGCAGGAACTGCTGCAGGGCCACCCCGTGCCGGCCGACCAGCTGCGGCATTTCATCGAAGTTCGGCCGGCGCTGGATTTTACCGCCCTGCAGCCCGGACGCCAGGCGGCGCAGGGGATTCGCCGCGTCGCGGCCGAGTTGAATCTGCAAGACAAGCTCGGCGCCACCGTTGAGCTGACCGGCCAGGTGCCGATGAACGACGACCAGTTCTCGGTGATCCGCAACAGCGCGTTGCGCGACACCCTGACTGCGTTGCTCGGCGTCCTGGTCATTCTCTGGCTGGCGCTTCGCTCCTGGAAAATCATGACGGCGGTGTTTTTCAGCCTGATGGTCGGGCTTGCGGCAACCGCGGCGCTCGGCCTCGCTCTGGTCGGCTCCTTCAACCTGATCTCGATCGCCTTCTTTGTGCTGTTCGTCGGTCTCGGGGTCGACTTCGGCATTCAGTTCAGCGTGCGCTATCGCACCGAGCGCCATCAGCATCCCGACCTGCGGCAGGCGCTGCGGTCGGCGGCGGCCAAGGTGGGCAATCCGCTGGCCCTGGCGGCGGGAGCGACGGCGGTGGGCTTTCTGGCGTTTCTGCCCACCAGCTATCGCGGCCTTTCGGAACTGGGGCTGATCGCCGGCTGCGGCATGCTGATCGCATTCCTCTGCAGCATCACGCTGGTGCCGGCGATGCTGGCAGAACTCAATCCTGCCGGCGAGCCCGCCGGCGTCGGCTTCAGGGGCCTGGCACCGCTGGACGATTTCCTGCAGCGGCATCGCATCGCCGTCATCGCCGGCACCTTTCTGGTGGTGCTGGCCGGCACGCCGCTGCTGTTGCATCTGCCGTTCGACTTCAACCCGGTGGACCTGCAGAGTCCGAACTCGCCGTCGGTCGTGACCTATCGTCAATTGCAGAACGATCCGGAAACCAGCGGCAACGATGCCGAGGTGCTGGCGCCGTCGCTCGGCCAGGCCGATGCCACCGCCAAGCGGCTGGCGGCGCTTCCCGAGGTGGCGCGGACATTGACGCTGAACAGCTTCATTCCGGCGGACCAGGACGAGAAAATCGCGGCCCTGAAGGCGGCCTCGCGAGGCCTTGGCACCGCGCTTCGACCGGCAAGGCAGCAGCCGGCGCCGAACGACCAGGAGGTCGTCGCCGCGATCCGGAACACGGCCGGACAGCTCTTGAGGGCCGCCGGCCAGGCAACCGGCCCCGGCGCCGACGACGCCCGTCGGGTCGCCGCGCTGCTGCGGCAACTCGCCAGTGCCGATGCCGGCGTCCGCGCCCACGCCGAAGCCGCGATCGTGCCGCCGCTCGCCGGCGATCTCGAACGGCTGCGCGATAGCCTTGCGCCCGAGGTCGTGACGATCTCGACCTTGCCGGCAAATCTGGTGCGCGATTGGATCCTGCCCGACGGGCGGGCCCGTGTCGAAGCGCTGCCCAAGGGCGATGCCAACGACACCGATGTGCTGCGGCGGTTCGCGACCGCGGTTCTCGGCGCCGAACCGTCGGCCAGCGGACCTGCGATCACCTATTATGAATCCGGCAAGACGGTCACGGCGGCCTTTATCGAAGCCGGTCTGCTGGCCCTGACCGCGATCACGGTTCTGCTGCTGATCGCGTTGCGACGCGTGACCGACGTGCTGCTGACCCTGATCCCGCTGCTGCTCGCAGGTGTTGTCACGCTGGAGCTTTGCGTGCTGGACGGCCTGGCGCTGAACTTCGCCAACATCATCGCGCTGCCGCTGTTGCTCGGCGTCGGCGTCGCTTTCAAGATCTACTACGTCATGGCGTGGCGCGCCGGCCAGACCGGCCTGTTGCAATCGACGCTGACCCGGGCGGTGGTATTCAGCGCCATGACCAATGCGGTCGCGTTCGGCAGCATGTGGGCCTCGAGCTATCCCGGCATGTCGAGCATGGGCAAGCTGATGGCGCTGGCGCTGTTGTGCACGATGGCCGCCGCGGTGCTGTTCCAGCCGGTGCTGATGGGACGTCCGCGGCAGAAGGATGCGGTCCCGCAAGCCTCCCCGCCGCCGCTTCGCCGCGAGGCCGCGGAATAGCATTGCGGATCTCGGCCGATGGCGGATGCTGGCGGCCGCGCCACACCCCTCGGCCGTCATCCCCGGCTTGACCGGGAATCCAGTACGCCGCGGCCTTTCGGTCAGTCACGAACGCCGGCGACTGCTGGGTCGCCCGGTCAATGCCGGGCGATGACGGCCGAGGGGTGTGGCGCGTCGTTACACTGATTCACTTGTCAAACAGCCAAGTTCGTCATTGCGAGCTCTTGCGAGGCAATCCATGCTGCAAGGCAAAGAGTGAATTGCTTCGGCGCTTCCGCCTTCGCCCGAAGGCGGGCTTCGGCGGACAAGGACGCTCCTCGCAATGACGGCTAAAGACGTCCAGACACGGCTTATCGGCCTCGCGGCGCGTAGCGTCCGAGCCTTGCGGGTAGTTTGGCGCCCTTTTCAAGATCAGGGCGCACGGGAACGCCGGGTGCTCGATGCACCCTAGTCTCGTGCGCAATGAGAGA
>Ga0182030_10006735_pt1 | contig 24166 bp, 19 predicted proteins | sample 812S3MmetaG_FD_121299 | JGI IMG/M metagenome (GOLD analysis project Ga0182030, IMG submission 121299) | Permafrost microbial communities from Stordalen Mire, Sweden - 812S3M metaG (Illumina Assembly) | ecosystem: Environmental > Terrestrial > Soil > Wetlands > Permafrost | place: Sweden...
GAATGTATGTCGAGCGAAGTCCGGCAGCGGCGAGGCGCGTGGCGTTCCCGTGGGGCATCACAGCGATGCGGGACGGGCGCCGGGAGGAGTCCCGGCGTGGCAGACTGAGAGTCCGCTCCACGGGAAGTTCCGTGGAGCGAGTCCCCGACTATACTGTACGATGCGGGTGGGGGAGCGGAAAGGGGGCGAGGGGCTGTAAGTGGTTGCAGGGATTGAGTGGAGTTTATTTTCAAGTGCCGTGACTGATAGAGGTTTCGTCAACTGGGGAATCGCAACGGCCGCAAGGGGGCCTATCCTACGGTCTGGCCCACGGAAGAAGCGGTAACGGTCCGGGGTAATCCGTTCCACCCTGCCCGGCGGCGATGAGCGGGACTTGTGATGTAACATATCACTTTCGGAGAAAGAGGTTTGCAATGCTTAGAGTGAACCTTCCCAAGATCTGTATTCTGACCGGATCGGCGGTCGCCGGCTGGGCTCAACTGGCTCCTCCGGCTCGGGAAATCCCGCTTTATCCGGGTGTGGCTCCCGGTTCGGAGAATTGGAACTATCCGGAGAGGGCCGCTGGCACGGCAGAGAGGCCGCAGGCGCAGAATATCGTTCGGCCGGTGCTGCTCTATTACCCGGCGGAGAAGGCTGACGCGGTGGGAACGGCGATGATTGTCGCGCCCGGGGGTGGTTTCCGGACGCTCATGATGTCGTATGAAGGAGTGGACGTCGCCAGGCGGCTAAACCGGATGGGCGTGGACGCGTTTGTTTTGAAGTACCGCACGATCTATGTCGACCCCGATGCGCCGCCTGCCGAGGCGGGGAGGGGGCCAGCCGCCACGGGTCCGCAAGCGGGCCAGAATTTGCGGGAGATGGCGGGCGCGGACGGACAACAAGCGGTGCGGCTGCTGCGGCGGAGGGCCGCCGAATTCAGGTTGCTCCCGAATCGAATCGGCATCATCGGCTACTCGGCCGGAGGCGCGGTGGTTCTCTCGACGGTGTACGGCGCCGCCGATGGAAGACCCGATTTCGCGGTCCCGATTTATGCCGCCGGCGCGAGTTCGAATCCGCCGCCGGAAGGAGCCCCGCCGCTGTTCATCGCGGTGGCGGCGGACGACCAGGCAGTGGGATACCAGGGGTCGATCGACCTGTTCGGCGCCTGGAGAAAAGCGGGGCTGCCTGTTGAGCTGCACGTATTCCAGACCGGCCAGCACGGCTTCGGAAAGAAGGGCGGCGGCGCGGATCATTATCTGGACCGGGTAGAGGAGTGGCTGAGACTGAACGGTTGGCTCACCAAGGCGTCGAACTGAGCGCGGCTCGCGCTTACCGGCCGGCGGGCTTGGGATAGGCGCCGGCCGGCGTGTCCGGGTCCGCTTTACGGGCCTGCTGTTCGGCGTAGGCCTTGCGCACCGGCTCCGGAAAGCCCTCGATCATGGTGGCTATCCGCGACTCGATCCGGGCCACGATGGGCGCATTTTCCGGCGCCACGTCGTAGCTTTCATCCGGATCGCTGGCCAGGTTGTACAGTTCCGGTTTCGGCAACAGGTAGCTGAAACGCCCGCCGGGCGGCGCCGGCGCATAAGCGGCGGTGTTGTGGCGCGCGATGTGCAGTTTCCAGTTCATCCAGCGCGCGCACTGCAGGTCCCAATTGTCGAAGTAGAGCAGGGGCGCCCGCTCGATGGACTGGCGGTCGCCGTGGATCAGCGGCCAGATGTCGATGCCATCGAGCGGCTTGGCCGGCAACCGGGCGCCGCACAGCCGGGCCACCGTGGGGAAGATATCCATCATGGAAGCCAGGCCGTCCGACACGCGCCCGCCCGGAATCCGGCCCTTCCAGCGCGCGATGAACGGCTCGCGGACGCCGCCCTCGTATGTCGTGTTCTTACGCCCGCGAAGCTTGCCCGGGCTCCCCTGGTACCACGGGCCGTTGTCGCTGGAACACATGATCAGCGTGTCCTGTTCCAGGCCGTTGCGCTCCAGCGCCGCCACGACTTCGCCCAGGCTCCAGTCGATTTCTTCCACCACGTCGCCGTAGAGGCCCTCGACCGACTTGCCGCGAAACCGGGCGGAGGCCGCCAGCGGAATGTGCGGAAATGTGTGTGGCATGTAGAGGAAGAAAGGCGAGCCCTTGGCGCGGTCGATGAACTTGCGGGCCTGATCGGTGTAACGCGCGGTGAGGCTGGTGAGATCCGCCGCCGGCTCGATGACGTCGGTATTGTGCATCAGGACCCTGGGCGTCATGTCGTTGCTGTAGGGGATGCCGAAGTACTCGTCGAAGCCGCGGCTGGTGGGAAGATACCGCCGCGGCCGTCCGAGGTGCCATTTCCCGATGCACATGGTGCTGTAACCGCGCGCTTTCAGGATGTCCGCAAGGGTGGTTTCATCCAGGCTGAGGCCATCGGCGTCCTGTGGGAAGAGAACCCTCGGAACGCCCACGCGGGTGGGATAGCGGCCCGTAAGCAGGGCCGCGCGGGAGGGCGAACAGACCGGGTCGGCGGAGCAGAAGTTGGTGAAGCGAACGCCCTCCGATGCCAGCCGATCGAAATTCGGAGTCCGGATCCTGGAGCCATAAACACCGAGATCGCCAAAGCCGAGGTCGTCGCAGAGAATGAAGACGATGTTGGGCGAGCGGGCCGGCGCCGCCAACAACCGCGAGCCGGCGGCCGCAGCCGCGGACGCGAGCAACTTGCGTCGTGTCATTTCAGAACCTCTCCGTTGGGGCAATGGGGAGCAGGCCGCCGCGCGCCCCGCTTTGCCTCCGGACTGTGCCAGTTCCTGGCGGTCTTGTCCCGTAGTGTACATCGATTCGCGCCGGGCCCAGGAATGGAACGGTGGTGGTGATACACTCCGCCTATGCGAGTCGTCCGGTTTACCGCCGCTTGGCCGATCCTTTGCTGCCCGGGCTTGCCGGCGGCCGATGCCGGTGAGGAGAAGGCGATTCTGGCCGCGATTCAAACATTGTTCGACGGCATGGCCACGCATGACGCGGCCCGGATCGAGAGTGTCATGACAGCCAACGCCCGGCTGATTGGCGTGCGCGGCGACCGGCCGGCCGGGAATGTGACACGCGACGAATTCGCGTCGTCGATCGCCGCCAACCGGTCGCGCCTGCTGGAGCTATAGCCAAGGTCGGAGGCGCCGCGGGCCGTCGACTCCACGCCGGCTCCACGAAAGCGGCCAATTGCAGGGCAGACCACAAACAACGATGGTCTGCCCCACGGTGGGGAGGGTTCACCGCGCCGGGTGCTCTCTTAGCAGCTTCAACAGGTCGCCGGTTGTGGCCGTCTCACCCAGGCGGGGAAAGATCTTCACAACGCAGTGACGATGCGCGTCGGCATCCCGGTCCGTCATCGCGTCCACGACAAGGGTCACGTTATAGCCGAGATCGTAGGCGCTGCGCGCCGTCGACTCCACGCCGGCGCTGGTGGCGACGCCCGTCAGCACGACCTGGGTTACACCGCGCCGGTGCAAGATATCGTCCAAAGCCGTGCCGAGGAACGCGCCCCATCGCCGCTTGGTGACGATGTGGTCGTCGGGGTGCCGCTCGAGTTCCGGAACAAGCTCGGTCCAATCGGCCGGAAACGAAAAGTTGCGCGGCCCGGCGTCGGTGCGGCCCGGAGCCGAGCCCGACACGTTGACGAGAACGACCGGCAGCCCTCGCTGGCGGAAAGCGCACGCGAGTTGGGCGGCCCGGCCGACGATCTCACCGGCGGGGTGCACCGCCGGCAATCCGACAATGCCTTTTTGCAGGTCGATCACGACCAGGGCGGGGGTGGTATCGAGTTTCGTGAGAGGCATGGTTTTCCTTTCGGCCGGTCATTTAGTACCGTTGTTCGTAATTACTGCGACGTATCCCTTGCCGAGTGGGACAGGCCTCCTGGCCTGTCGGCGGCTGGAAGAAGCCGCTTCGCGGCTACGACAGGCCGGGAGGCCTGTCCCACCAAAGACGAGGTCACTTGGCTTGTTTCTTGGCGAATCGCACGCTCGACAGAATGCTGATGGCAACGATGCCGGCGAAAAAAACGGCCAGTGCCGGCGCCTCTCCACTCGAAACGTTTCCGGCTCGAAACAGCATGTAACCGGCGGCCAGATTGAATAGTGCCCAGACGACGTTGATCGTCGGCGACGACAGTCCTTTTCCAGGAGGGTGAGCGAATGGCGTGGGGAAGCGGTCGCCGGAAATGCCATGCACGAAATGCGGCACGACATTAGCGAGAAACATTCCGGCGAAGAAACAGGCGATGTAGTTATACCAGTTCACAGTTGGTCCTTTCGGTTGGGGTGCGGGGTTCATAAGAAAGGTCATAGTGCCGGTTCGCGCGCGCCGGTTCCCGGGTCCATGTCCAGGGCCGGCAGCAGCCCCATGTCCCGGTAGATCGGCCGCATGGCATCGTTGACTTTCGGCAGGTCGAGGGTGAACCATAGCGAGCCGGCAACGCAGAACGCGCCGGTCACGATGACGGTGTGGGGCGCTCCTATCCGGTGAGCCAGCGTTCCGGCCAGCAGGCTGCCGAACGGCGCCGCGCCGAAGAAGGCCATGGTGTAATAGCTCATCACGCGGGCGCGCTTGTCTTCCGGTACCAGCGACTGGATGATCGTATTGCTGGCGGCCGCGGCTTGCATCAAGCCGAAGCCGGCGAAGACCATCAGTGCGAGCGACAACCACAACGTGTGCGACAGGCCGAACAGAATCAGGGCGCCTCCGAGCGTGGCGGCCGCGATCTGCACCATGCGTGTCAGCCCGACGACCGACTTGCGGACCGCGAGCGAGAGCGCCGATACCAGCGCGCCGGCGCCCGAAGCTCCCGTAAGCCAGCCGAGGGTATCCGGACCGCCGTGCAGCACGCGGCCGGCGAAAACCGGCAGCAGCACGGCGTAGGGGTAGCCCATCAGGCTGACGAGCGCGATCAGCAGCAGGAGCGTACGGATAGGGCGAAAGGTGCGGACGTAGTCCCAACCCTCGCGCATTTGTTCCAGCATGCCGCTCGCGTGGCGACGGATAGCCAAAGGTTGGATGCGCATCAGCAGCAAGGACGCGATCACGGCAATGAAGCTGACGCCATTAATCAGACAGCACCAGCCTTCGCCGACCGCTCCGATGACCAGGCCGGCGATGGCCGGGCCGATCAGCCGCGCACTGTTGTTCATCGAGGAGTTGATGGCGATGGCGTTACCGAGGTCGTTGCGATCCTCGACCATCTGTACCAGGAAGGACTGGCGCCCGGGCGCGTCGAACGCATTGATCAAGCCCTGCAGAGCGGTGAGTGCGACGATTTCCCAGAGAGTGATGACGTGCGCCAGGATGAGCGCGGCCATGGCGAGCGCCTGCACGGCGGCGGCGGTTTGGGTCCACACCAGCAGTTTGCGCCGGTCGAGACGCTCTACCCAGACGCCCGCAAATGGCCCCAGCGCAAACGAAACAATCTGACCCGCGAAGCTAACCACGCCAAGCAGCAGCGCCGAATGGGTCAGTCGATAGACCAGCCAGGTTGTCGCCAGCCGCATCATCCAGGTGCCGATCACGGAGATGCCCTGACCGACGAAGAAGAGCTTGAAGTTGCGGTGCCGCAGCGCCCGCCAGGCGTGGGACATCGAGTTTGCGGGCCTATTCATAGTTCCACCAGGCGCTTGATGATCTCGCCGGCTTTGAACAGCGTTTCCCGATCCTGTTCGTCGAGTTGGGCGATGGCCTCGGCCAGCCACGTCCGTTTGGCATCTTTGGCGCTCTTGCGCACGGCGGCGCCTTTGGCGGTCAGTTCAATATTGACCTGGCGGCCATCGGTCGGATGCGGCTTACGCTCGACCATGCCCATTTCCTCGAGCGCCGTAATGGTGGCGCCCATCGACTGTGGTTTCACACATTCGGCGCGCGCCAGATCCGCGGTTGTGGCAGGCCCTTCCTTCGCCAGGCGAGCCATGACGGCGGACTCGGTCAAGGAAAGTCCGTGCGATGCGGCCGCCGCGCGAACCCTGCGCGCGAGTAACCCGATGGCTTGGGCAAGGTCGATTACGTCGGTTTCGAGGGTGTTGCGCGGCATGACAATTCCATCGTATCCTAACAACAGGTAACCTTGCAAGTTAAACTTGCAAGTTAGACTGTTTACATCGGGCCGATTCTCTTGTGGGGCGGGATGGCATCCTGCCAGCCGGTTGTTAACCGGCATCCGTTGCTTCGGTAGCGCCGGCGATCTTGGCGGCGGTGCTTTTGGCTGGGAGCGGCTTCGACCGCACGCGCATGGGCGGTTCATCCGTCGTCCCGATTCGAAACCGCCGCGGGCCTGGGAGAATGGGTGTGTGCACAAGAGCGGATTCTCGCGGCGCAGCCTGATGGCGCTTTCAGGCGGCCTCCCGATGGTTGCGGCGGGCCAGACCCGGCGTGCCGATGGATACGCCGATATTTTGCGTCCCCCGGACTTTGCCGCCGTGTTCCTGGAGAACCAGACCCTGGCGCTGGCCCGAACCGGCCGCCGCTGGACGGCCAATGGCATCTCCATTGAAGCCGAGCCAAACGGGTCGGAGTTGCCGATCCGAATCGAGGCCCCGGAAGCCGCGCTGATGCGGGTTCGTCTGCGCTGGAAAGCGAATGTGCCCGAACGGTGGCGAATCCTGAACGACCAATGGGAGCGGAGTTACGGCGACCTGGAGTGGCGCGGTATCCTGGGCGAGCGCATCCTGCCCTGGTATTTTCTCGCGTTCGACGGCCAGGCGACTCACGGTTACGGCGTCGCGACCGGCGCCGCGTCTTTCGCGTTCTGGCAGGTGGATCCGGTGGGCATTTCATTATGGATCGACCTGCGCAATGGCGGAGGAGCCGTTCGCCTGGGGCAGCGCACGCTCGAAGCCGCCCGCGTGCGGATCAGGCGCGGCGGCAAAGACGAGACCGCGTTCGAAGCCGCGCGCCGCTTTTGCCACGTGCTGTGCGCCCAGCCTCGCCTCGCTTCGGCGCCCGTTTATGGCGGCAACAACTGGTATTACGCTTATGGCCGGGACTGCTCGGCCAGCGACATTCAGCGCGACTCCGGCCTGATCGCCGAACTGGCGCCCGCGGGCGGAAACCGGCCCTTCATGGTGATCGACGACGGCTGGTCGGTCACGAACACCGCGGGTCCCTGGGAGCGTGGCAACGACAGGTTCCCCGATATGCCCGGGCTGGCCGCCGCCATGAAACGGCAGGGCGTTCGGCCGGGCATCTGGCTGCGCCCGCTCTTCACCACCGCCGAAGTTCCGGACGGCGCGCGGCTTCGGGGTCGCGACGGCCGGAACAGCATCCTCGATCCCACCATTCCGGACATGTTGGAGACGGTGCGCCGCGACATCCGCCGCATGGCGTCCTGGGGCTTCGAGCTGATCAAGCACGATTACACAAGCTTCGATTTACTGGGCCGCTGGGGCTTCGGTATGGGTGCGGATCTGACCGATCCCGGCTGGCATTTCGCCGACCGAAGCGTGACCACGGCCGAAGCGACGCTAGCCCTGTATCGCGCGATTCGCGAAGCGGCCGGCGGCGCATTGGTCATCGGCTGCAACACCTTCGGCCATCTGGCTGCCGGATTGTTCGAGCTGCAGCGTACCGGGGACGACACCAGCGGACGCGATTTCCACCGTACGCGGCGCATGGGCGTCAATACACTGGCGTTCCGCGGACCTCAGCATCGGGCTTTTTTCGACTTGGATGCCGATTGCGCTGCCATCACGCCACAACTCCCTTGGGATTTGGCGTCCCGATGGCTGGACCTGCTGGCGTGCAGCGGCACCGCCCTGTTCGTCTCCCCGGATCCAAAAGCGCTGAACAGCATATCGAAGCAGGCCATCCAGCGCGCCTTTGCTGCCGCTGCAGCGCCGCATCAAATAGCCGAACCACTCGACTGGATGGAAACTACTACCCCGGGCCGCTGGCGGGTGGAAGGGCGGACGGTGGCGTACGACTGGTACGGACCCGAGGGCGGAACTCCGTTTCCGCGGTAGCCGCCCAGCTCCCGCGCGGGAAGGCTCCCTCCGGCGGGAGGCGAAGCCGCGCTAGTTGCTATACTCTTTGCTTAGCACCGCTTCCTGCACGCCGGGGGATAGCTGCAGGCCGTTCGGAACTGCTCTCGGCTCTCCGGTATCGAACGAGGACCCGGGATAGATGCGATCTCTTTCCACGCTATTGGCGATTTGTGCCTTCACGGTGTGCGGCAATGGAGCCTGGGCACAGTCGGCCACCAGCGGCGGTCTCAGCGGAACCGTAAGAGACGCCCAGGAAGCCCCCGTTGCGGGCGCCGCCGTCACCCTGGCGCACCGTTCCACCAGCCAGTCCTTCAGCGCCACCACCGATGACAATGGCCGATACCAGTTTTCGCTGCTGCCGCCCGGAACCTATGCGGTGAAGTTCTCGCTCGATGGTTTCAAGACCTCCGAGATGGAGTCGGCCACCGTCGATGTGTCCGAAACCCCCACGCTCGATGCCGTCCTGGAACCGGGAGACTCCTCCGAACAGGTGACCTGCAAGTGCCAGTTCGGCGCCGCCACTTCTTCCTCCGGCCAGCTCATGGACGCCAAGACCATTACCTCCGTTCCGCTGACTACCCGCAACTTCACCCACGTGCTCTCCCTGGCATCTGGTTCGGCCGGCGACGTGAACAACGCGGGAAGCCTTGGCAGGGGCACCCAGTCCGTCAACGTCAATGGGAACACCACCTCGGGTGGTTACACGCTGGACGGCGCCAATGCCCCCAGCGCGGTCCCCAATCCCGACACGATTTCAGAGTTGAAGATCCAGACGTCTCAATACGACGCCGGCTACGGCGCACAAGTGCCGACGACCAGCCTCGTCACCAAGACTGGGGAGAACGACTTCCATGGCGACGTCTGGGAGTTCGTCCGCAACGACATTTTCAACGCCAACGCCTTTTTCAACAACACCACCGGACAGCCCAAGCCCACTCTGAGACAGAACCAGTTCGGAGCGACCCTGGGCGGGCCTATCCGCAGGAACCGTCTATTCTTTTTCGCCTCCTATCAGGGCACGCGCCAGGCGAACGGCCTGGATCCCACCTCGATCTCCAACCCCATCCTGCCGCCTCTTACCCAGGATCGCTCCGCGGTGGCCCTGGCCGCCCAGTTCTGCCCCGCCAATCACCCGGACGATCCGCGCTACCTTTCCTTCGCCGGGGGCAAGCAGCTCGACTGCAATAACCAGTCCACCTCCACCACCGCGCCGATCAATCCGGTGGCGCTGAGCCTGCTCCAGACGAAACGCCCCGATGGAACCTATCTCATCCCCGTGCCGCAGACCATGACTGCTTCCGGCTCCAACGCCGGGCTGGGATTTTCCACCTTCAGCCTCCCCTCGACTTATCGCGAGAACCAGTACCTCGCCAACGGCGATTACATGCTCTCGCCGAAGAACACGCTTTCGGGCCGCGGCTACATCGTTCCCTTCGATCAGTACCGAACCTTCGGATCGCCCTCCGGTTATCCCGGCCCCGCCACCCTCCCGGGCGATGGCACCCCCCAGCAACTGGCGGGGTCGGACGACGTGGCGACGGCCAAGCTCACTTCCGTGCTGAGCCAGCGGACGGTAAACGAGGCCCGCATGAGCTACACCCGGAACAGCATGACGGCCTGGAGCGTGGGCATGCCTTCCGCCGCCTCGATCGGGTTGACTCCCGCAAACCCGCTCCTGCCGGAACCGCCCGAGATCGACATTCTGGGGGGCCTGGGCACTTTCCGTCTTTTCGGCAACATCGGAAACGACTTCACTTCGGTGACCGAAACCTACTCCTGGTCGGACAATCTCTCCTGGGTTCGCGGCAATCACACCATTCGCACGGGAACCACGATTCTGACGCAGCAGGCGTCGCGCGAGGATACCGGTTCGGCCCGCGGCAAGATAACCTTTCAGACATTCAGCGACTTTCTGCTGGGCCTCACCGCCGCCGACAACCTCAGTCCGGCCGGCCGTAGCAACGTCCAGTCCATCCAGACCAACCAGGGCGTGGGGCCCAAAGGCGAAGTGCAGTATATCTACCGCGGCTGGTACGGATCCGGATTCGTTCAGGACGATTACAAAGTGCATTCGCGCCTCACCCTCAACCTCGGCCTTCGCTGGGAATACATCGTTCCCGCCGAGGATTCCCGCGGAGCTCTCGGCAACGTGTGGCCCTCGCTGCTGGGCCAGATGCCCATTCCGCCACTATCCGGCACCCTGATCGGCAACACCGTGGCCTCGAACTACGACCCCAACGTGCTGAATCCGTACACCGGGCAGGCGTTCGGCGCGCTGCCCTCGGGGGTCTACGTGCGTCCCGGTGCAGAGGCTTACGACAATGACCCGCCGCTCGATGTCTTCGCCCCGCGCTTCGGCTTCGCCTGGCAGCCGTTCGGCGGGAAAGGACGGCTGGCACTGCGCGGGGGCTATGGGTGGTTCTACCAGGCCGTGTCCATCAGCGGGACCGCCAAGGGAATTCCGTACTCTTCCGCTCCGCCGTTCGCACAGGCCTTCGGCAACACGGATTCGAGCAACGGGTCCTCTTCATTCGCTCAACCCTTCCCGGAAACGACGCTGGGCTGGATCCTGCGCACGCCGACCTCACAGCTCTCCGATAAGGTGCTGGGGCCGGATTTCGCCATCCCCCGGCTGCAGCAATACAATGCCAGCGCGCAACTGCGCCTCACCCGGACGCTCTCGCTCGATCTCGGTTATGTCGGCTCCCAGGGAACCCACCTGCTGGCTTCCCGCGGGCTAAACCAGTCCATCCTGGCCTCTCCGTCGAATCCGGTGAACTGCGGTTACGACGGTGTCCCCTCTGGTTGCATAACCAGCAACACCGCGGCCAATGCGGCGCTGCGCGTTCCCATCATGGGCGAAACCCCCACGGCCCTTTCGACCAGCGAATTCAGCGGCGAATCCTCGTATAACAGCCTGCAGGCTACGCTGCGCCGGCGCGTCTCGGGCGGCCTGATGTTTCAGGCCGCTTACACGCTCTCCCGCGCCGAAAGCGCCACCAGCCTCTATAACGATCAGACCAAGCCATCGTATGACTGGGGACGCAGTTCCTTCGACCGCACGCATCGCTTTATCGCCAACCTCGGTTACACCATACCGGCCCTCGGCGGGATCGGCCCGATCGCCGGATGGCTGTTCCAGGATTGGGCGGCTTCCGGCATCTTCACCGTTCAGACCGGGGTGCCGCTGACGCTCACCGATCCGAACGGCGGCAGCGTCTACGGCAACGCCGGCACTTCGACCGTCACTCTCTGTCCGGGCGCTTCGCCCCGGGATCTCGCAACGTCCGGCAGTACCGAAGCGCGGTTGAACAACTGGATCGACGGCTCCGCCATCTGCGCCGCCCCGGCCATAGGCGCCGATGGCGCGACCGGCTATGGCAATACGGGTATCGGCGTCATGAACGGTCCCGGACAGTTGAATACGGACGTCTCGCTGGCCAAGACGATGGTGGTGGGTGGCCTCCGCGAGAACGCCGTCCTGTTGTTTCGCGTCGAAATGTACAACGCTCTCAACCATCCCCAGTTCGCGGTTCCCGGGACGGCCTTGGGGAACGCCACTTTCGGTGTCATCACGCAGACCTCGGTGGCGCCGCGCATGATCCAGTTCGGGCTGAAGTACCTTTTCTAGCTCGTGCGATCGTACCGGCTTCTGTCTTAGCCGCTTATCGGCGCAAAGCGGCGCCGAACTCCGTGACGCCCTTCGCGCACGGGACTGGAATGTAGGCGGCCAGTGGGTGGTAAACTGAAGGTAGTAGCGGCTTGTCCGCCACATCCAAGCTCCACCCCTGAAATCGTACCCATGAATAATGGCCTTCACCCGATCCGCAATATCGCTATCGTCGCCCACGTAGACCACGGCAAGACCACCCTGGTCGATGCCATGCTCAACCAGAGCGGCATTTTCCGCGCCAACGAAGAGCACGCCGAGCGCGTGATGGATTCCAACGAGCTCGAGCGCGAGCGCGGCATCACCATCCTGGCGAAGATCACCGGCGTGCGTTACCACGGGGTCAAAATCAACATCGTCGATACCCCCGGTCACAGCGACTTTGGCGGCGAAGTGGAGCGGTCGCTCAAGATCGTCGATGGCGTGATGCTGCTGGTCGATGCCAGCGAAGGGCCTCTGCCCCAAACCCGCTACGTGTTGGGGAAAGCGCTCGAATCGCGCCTGCCGCCGATCGTGGTAATCAACAAAATCGACCGGCAGGACGCGCGCTGCCAGGAAGTGCTCAACGAGATTTACGATCTGTTCATCGACCTGGGCGCCGACGAGGACCAGCTCGATTTTCCGGTGTTGTACACCATCGCGAAAACCGGTGTCGCCAAGTTGTCCCTCGACGATCCCTCCGATAATCTGCGGCCCCTTTTCGATGCCATTTTGAAGTACATTCCCGCTCCCACGGGCGACCCCGACGGCGTCTTGCAGATGCTGGTGGCGAACTTGGATTACTCGGACTATCTGGGCCGGCTGGCGATCGGCCGCGTATTCAACGGCACACTCCGCTTCGGCGATGCCGTGGCTATCGCCAAACGCGACGGCACGCTGCAAACAACCAAGATCACCAAGCTCTATTCGTTTGAAGGCCTCAAGAGGGTGGATGAAACTCTGGCCCAACCCGGCGACATCCTCGCCATCGCCGGCGTCGAAGGCATCACCATCGGCGAAACCGTAACCAGCGACGTAACTCCCCTGCCGCTGCCGCATGTTCAGATCGACGAGCCGACCATCGCCATGGCCTTCACCATCAACACTTCGCCTTTTGTCGGGCGGGAAGGCCAGTGGGTCACGTCGCGCAATTTGCGGGAGCGGCTCGACAAGGAACTCCTCACCAACGTCTCCATTCGCGTCGAGGAATTGGGGCATGACACCTTCAAAGTAATGGGGCGCGGGGAACTGCAACTCGCCATCCTGATCGAGATGATGCGCCGGGAAGGTTATGAACTGGCAGTAGGCAAGCCGGAAATCCTCACCCGGACCGTGGAGGGCAAGACTCAGGAGCCGGTGGAACTGCTGGTGGTCGACTGCCCAGAACAGTTTCTCGGCGTCGTGATTGAAAAGCTGGGTTCCCGCAAGGGCAAAATGAGCAAAATGGTCAATCACGGATCGGGCCGCGTGCGCCTGGAATTCGAGGTGCCGTCGCGGGGCCTGATCGGCCTGCGCAGCGAGGTTCTGACCGACACTCGCGGCACGGCCATCATGAACGCGCTCTTTCAGGGATACATCGACTGGCAGGGCGAAATTCCTACCCGTCCCACTGGGTCCCTGGTGGCCGATCGCCCCGGCAAAGCCACCGGTCACGCCATCTTCAACCTTCAGGAGCGGGGCGAGATTTTCGTGACTCCCGGGACTGAAGTCTATGAAGGCATGGTGGTCGGCGAGAATGCTCGGGACCGCGACCTCGACGTCAACATCGTCAAGGAAAAGAAGCTCACCAATATGCGCGCCTCCACCGCCGACGAGGCCATCCGCCTGGTGCCCCCGCGCATCCTCAATCTGGAACAAGCCATCGAGTTTATCCGCGACGATGAATTCGTCGAAGTGACACCGCATTCCATCCGTCTGCGCAAGAAGACATTGAAGGCAAATCAGCGCTAACCACATAGCGCAAACCCACCGAGGCTTCGCACTTTGGCGGAAAGCGTGGTCCGTTTCAGCCCCAGCATTTCCGCGGCCGCTTTCTTGTTGCCGCCGGTCCTGCGAAGAGCCTGCTCCAGGATACTGCGCTCGATCCGGGCCAGCGTTTCCTCATAGTTCAGCCCTTCCTCCGGGAGCCGGGGAAGCCGGCCGGAGACTTCCGGCGAGCGCACGTTCTCCGCCGGTGGGAAATCGATTTCGGTTAATTCCCGCCGCTCGCCGCTCAGAGCGATCGCCATCTCCACGGCGTTTTCCAGTTGACGAACGTTGCCGGGCCAGGATTCGGTTTGAAGCCGGGCCAGCGCCGGCGCGGTCAAACTCTTCACGGGCAACCCCTCGGCGGCGCAGATTCTAGCGGTTAAATACCTGGCCAGCAGGGGGATATCGCCCTTTCGATCACGCAAAGGGGGCATCGGAAGAGGGACCACGTTCAGACGATAATAAAGGTCCTCCCGAAACCTTCCCTCCTCGACTCGGGCCGCCAGATCGCAATTGGTAGCGGCCACCACGCGCACTTCGGCGCGTATGGTATCCGAACTCCCCAGACGTTGAAACTCCCGTTCCTGCAACACGCGGAGCAGTTTGGTTTGTAGTTCGAGGGGTAACTCGCCGATTTCGTCCAGGAACAAGGTCCCCCCATGGGCCTCTTCGAACCGGCCGGCACGGGACTGTAGAGCTCCGGTGAAAGCGCCCCGCACGTAACCGAACAACTCGGCTTCAATCAAGGTTTCCGGCAAGGCGCTGCAGTTCACCGCGACCCAGGAAGCGTAGCGCCGGGGACTGGCCAAGTGCAGAGCGCGGGCCGCAACCTCCTTACCGGTGCCGGACTCTCCCGTGATCAGAACTGTCGCCCGGCGAGCCGCAACCAGGCGGATGATCTCGATTACTTGTTGAATCTGGGGGCTTTCCCCTACCAGGCTCTGCCGCCACCCCTCTCGGTCGAGGGGTTCGCCGCAGAGCTCGGAAGGATCATTAACATGTTGATTATCAACACAATAAGCCTCAGCGCCGGAACTCCGGCGGCTTTCCAAACGATCTGGTCGGGGCGCCATCACAGCTCAGAATCGGCGGGCTACCGGAAAACTTTATACGATTGCCCACAAATCCTTTTACCGATCCGCTAAAGAATTGCGCTGGCGGCGCCGATATGTTGTTTAGCCGGGGAACTGGCCGGCGGCCGGAAAGCGATGCGCAGATGAGAGTATACAATTCCAACGTCAGCGGGGGAACAGCCGCGGGCACGGATAGAACCCAAGAATCCCGCGGAACGGAAGCGGCCTCTGGAAAAACAGGCGTTTCCTCAGGTTCGGCTGGTGACCGGGTCGAACTGTCGCAAGCCCTGGGGAGTCTGGCCAAGGCGATGTCGGCGGACAGCGCGAGCCGGGCCAGCCAGGTCGCCTCACTCGCGGCCCAGTACCAGAGCGGTAACTACCGGCCCGATTCGCAAGCCACCAGTAAGAGCATGGTAAGCGAAGCTCTAGCCGGCGGAGGGTAGGGATAGTGGCGAGCGCCGATCAAGCCGACACTGCTCTTGCCCGGGCGACGCGACAGGTGGAACAAGCGTGTGACTTGCTGGTGGCGGCCACGCCCGAAGCGATGGCGCAAAGCCCGGCGGTCCTGGCGGAGGCCGTATCCGAGCTTCGGGACCTGCGGCAGCGGACCGGACCGTTCCGAGGGCCGGAGGCGCGGAGTTTACGAAATGCGGTTCTGAAAGCGCGCCGGCTGCTCGAGCAGGCCGCACGCTTCCATGCCCGCTGGCAGGCCATACTGGCAGCCATGAGCGTCGGCTACAACGCGCAGGGCAACGCGGCGGAGATACCTTCACGGAAGCGGACTTTCTGGGAAGGATGACATAGCGTGTCGAGTATTCTTTCTACTCTACTGGTATCGGCCGGCGCGTTGGATGCGTACAGCCAGTCTTTGAATGTAATCCAGAACAACGTCTCTAACGCCAGCACGCCGGGCTATGCGGCGCAGACGCAAAGTCTCGTGGCGGAGTCCTTTAGTCCGACTGAAGGCTTGCAAGGCGGGGTGCAGGCCGGCGAGGTGGTCAGCTCGCGTGACGATTACATGGAACAGACGTATCGGCAGCAGAACACCCAACTGGGTACGGCCACGCAAAACGTTTCGAGTTTGACGTCTTTACAGACGGTCTTTTCCATTTCCGGCGATACCGGGATTTCCTACTCGCTCACTAACTTACTCTCCAGCTTCTCGGCATGGGCGGAATCGCCGACCGATACCACCTCGCAGCAGTCGGTGCTGAACAACGCCAGCGATCTGGCATCGTCCTTTCAGCAGGCGGCATCGAGCCTGGACACCATCCGGCAAAACACGGAATCGCAGATCGGCGACACGGTGGACACGATCAACCAACTGGCCGGGCAGCTTGCCAAGTACAACGGCCAGATTATGAATGGCGACACCAGCGACGCGGGTCTGGACGCGCAGATTCATTCGACGCTCGATCAGTTATCCCAATACGTCAACTTCACGGCTGCCAAACAGGCGAACGGCACTTATTCCGTGCTGATTAACGGGCAATCTCCGCTAGTGATGCAGAATCAGGCATTTAATATCAGCGATCAGATGGTCCAACCCACCAATCCGGCGCCGACCAACTCGGGTTCATCCGACCCACCGCCCCTGGCGCAAATCACGGCGTCCGACGGCACCGACATCACCGCTCAAATCACCGGAGGACAACTTGGCTCGTTACTCAACTTTCGGAACGTGGTGTTGCCGTCGTATATCGGCGACGCCTACCAACAGGGCAGCCTCAACACCATGGCGCAACAATTTGCCGATACGGTGAACAACGCCCTGACTTCAGGCGAGGTTTCGAGCGGACCTCCAGCGGTGAACGGCGTTGCGCTGTTCACCTACGACACCACGAACAACACGGACGTAGCGGCGTCGATGGCGGTCAATCCCGACATCACGGCAGGTCAACTGGCCCCTATCTCCACGGCGGGCGGGACCACGACTTCCAACGGCGTGGCACTGTCTCTGGCGCAACTGACCACCCCGCAGTCGGCCGCCGATGAGATCAACGGAGAGAGCTACACCCAATACTACGGCGACATGGCCACCGACGTCGGCAATCAGCTCCAGGCTGCCACCAACGAACAGACGGTGCAGCAATCGGCGGTAGCCCAGGCGCAGAACCTGATCCAACAAACCTCTGGCGTGAGTCTCGATGAGGAAGCCGTAACCCTGGTCCAGTTTCAACGGGCCTATGAAGCTAATTCTCAAATGGTGAACGTGCTGGACACACTAACCGCCGATACCATCAACATGCTCTCTTCGGCGGGCGCGTGAGCGAACCATGTATACGACTCTGAATGCGCAGGCACAACTTTATCTGGCCAACCTGGAACGGACCCAACAAGACTACGACAACGTCAGCTCGCAGTTGTCTTCGGGCTACCAGATGACCGAGGCTTCGGATTCACCCGATCAAGTCGATCAGTTGCTGCAACTTCGTGCCAACCTGGCGCAAAACACCCAGATTCAAAGCAATCTCACGCTGGCCCAGACCGACGCCAGCACGGCCGACACTACCCTCAATGCCGCCGCCAGCCTGATGAATACGGCCCTCCAACTGGCTACCGAGGGCGCAAACGCCACTCAGACCGCGGAAAGCCGCGCATCGATGGCGGTTCAGGCCCAGTCTCTGCTGTCGGAAATGGTTGACTACAGTCAGACCCAGGTATCCGGAAAGTACATTTTCAGCGGCGATGACCCCCAGAGCGCGACTTACCAATTGGATCTGACGGCGGCGACCGGTGTCGACCAACTCTCCAACGCTCCCGCCACGAAACAGATCCAGGATCCGGCGGGCGGGACTTTTTCGGGGTATCTGACGGCGCAGCAGATTTTCGACGACCAAAACGCGGACGGGACCCCAGCCACGGACAACGTCTTCGCGGCGCTTACTAATCTGTACACGGCGCTCACCAATAACGATCAGACCGGCTGTGCCAACGCTGTCACTCAATTGCAGGCGGCCGCCGACCATATTGGCGACATGGACGCCTTCTACGGGAACGTCGAAGACCAAATCACGCAGGCCAACAGTTTTGCCTCGTCCTACGCCACCCAGTTGCAGACGCAGATCGGCAACCTTGAGGATACGAATATTCCACAGGCAGCCACCGAGCTCACCCAAGACCAGGTGCAACTGGAGGCTGCCATGCAGTCGCAGGCGGAACTTCCCACCAAGACCCTGTTCGACTACCTCGGTTGACAGGCGCTTTACTCTACCGATTCGGCAAGTCGTTACAATGAGGCTATGGCGGATACGTTGAAAATCGCGGGACGGGAGTTTGGTTCGCGCCTCATCGTTGGAACGGGGAAATATCGCAGTTTCCAGGAAATGAAGCGTTGTCACGAGGCCAGCGGCGCCGATATGGCGACGGTGGCGGTGCGGCGGGTGAACCTTACGGACCGTTCCAAGGAATCGTTGCTGGATTATATCGACCGGTCGCGGATCTTCATTCTTCCCAACACAGCCGGCTGTTACACCGCCGACGATGCCGTGCGCACGGCTCTGCTGGCGCGCGAGGTCGGGCTTTCCCACTGGATCAAGCTCGAAGTGATCGGGGACGAGAAAACTCTTTTCCCGGACAATGCGGGGCTGCTCGAAGCCACGCGGACGCTGGTGAAGGAAGGCTTTGTCGTACTTCCCTACACCAATGATGACGTTGTGAATGCCCGGCGGTTGATCGAAGCCGGAGCAGCGGCCGTTATGCCTTTGGCCGCACCCATCGGTTCGGGGCTGGGCATCCAGAATTCGACCAACCTGCGCATTTTGCGCGAAATGATCACGGAAGTGCCCGTAATCGTGGATGCCGGAGTGGGAACCGCTTCCGACGCCGCGGTGGCGATGGAACTGGGCGCCGACGGAGTGCTCCTGAACACCGCTATCGCGGCTGCTTCCGAACCGGAAAAAATGGCGCGCGCCATGAACCTGGCGGTACAGGCCGGACGGTTGGCCTTTGAATCGGGCCGCATGCCCAAGAGACTCTACGCTTCGGCCAGCAGCCCAATGGCCGGAGTGATCGGTTCGGCGAGCTAAAGCTAAAGACCACCGGCGCGCGGATCGACGGTTTGGGCTTGCCAACCTGCCGCCCTCCCATTCGCAAGATGGCAGGCGGAGCTTGCGTCTAGCCGTTGCCCCGTTCGCAAGTATTTGAAGACAATAAGCGGAGCCCCTGAAATAGGAAATAACCGAGTGCATTGTTCCTCAGAAGCCTCGCGCCAGGCGAATGGCAAAGAGGCCGGATCGAGGACGAAAATAGGCGAAGCGTGCAGTTCACCGCGCGGGACAGCGGGCACGCGGCTACCAATTTGTGCAAACTTGTGCGGCTTTTTGCGGCTGTTCTGCGGCTTTCTGCATCTTGGACGGATTTCGCTTCGTATGGTTAACTATGGGACCATTCGCCTCCGACATCCGCTACGCTTTTCGCACGCTGCGCGGCAGCCCAGGGTTCACGGCCGTGGCAGTTGCCGCGTTGGCGCTGGGCATCGGCGCCAATACCGCGATTTTCACGGTAGTAAACGGAGTGATGCTCCAGCCACTGCCGTATCCGGAGCCCGACCGGCTGGTGCGGTTGGGCCGGCAATTCCGGAACGGAAACGGATATTCGAATTCCATCCCCAAGTTCATGTTCTGGCGCCGGACCGACGTTTTCAGCGCCATCGCGCTTTACGAACAGTCCGGCCTGGACGTTAGTCTGGGAGCCGGCAGCCGCCCGGAACCGGTCAAAGCGAGCCACGTTTCGAAAGACTATTTCCGGGTATTCGGCGTGGCGCCGGCGCTGGGCCTAGCCTTCAGCCAATCCGAGGACCTTCCCGCGGGACCGGCGGTCGCGGTGCTCAGCAACCGGGTGTGGCGGAACCGGCTGGCCGCCGATCCGGGAATCGTGGGCAAGGCAATCCGGCTGAATCACCGGCCCTACACGGTGGTGGGGGTGATGCCGAAGGGTTTTGAGTCCGATCCGGCGGTGGACGTGTGGCTTCCGCTACAGGCCGATCCGGCCAGCGACAATCAGGGCCATTACCTGGCGGCCGCGGCGCGTCTGAAGCCGGGAATCAGGATTGAACAGGCGCGGGGAGCGATGAAAGTGGTCGGCGAGCGGTTTCGGGCGGCACACCCGAAGTGGATGGATCCGGGCGAGAGCGTGGCGGTGGTCCCCATGAAGGATTCCATGGTGGAAGACGTGCGCACGGCGTTGCTGATCCTGCTGGGCGCGGTGGGGTTCGTGCTGCTGATTGCCTGCGCCAACGTGGCGAACCTGTTGCTGGCACGGGCGGCGGTGCGGCAAACGGAGCTAGCCATCCGGGCGGCGATCGGAGCCAGCCGCTGGCGCATGGTGCGGCAACTGCTTACCGAAAGCCTGCTGCTGGCGGGCATCGGCGGGTTGGCGGGATTTGCGATTGGCGCCTGGGGAGTGCGGATGCTGCTGATGATGGCTCCGGGCGACATCCCGCGGCTTACCGACGCCGACGGCCTGCATGCGGCTCTTCCTTTGCTCGATTGGAAAGTGGCGGGGTACACGTTGGGGGTGGCGGCGCTGACCAGCGTTCTGTTCGGGCTTTTCCCGGCGCTGGATGTTTCGAGTCCCGATCTGGCTTCGACATTGAAGGAAGCCGGACGCTCGGGCGGGGGCATGCTGCGGAAGCGGGCGCGCTCGTTCCTGGTGATTACGGAGGTGGCGCTGGCGCTGGTTCTGGTGATCGGCTCGGCGCTGCTGATCCGCACTTTTGCGGGATTGCGCTCGGTGAATCCGGGTTTGAACCCGCACAACGTCCTGATATTCGAGACGTCCATGGGCAGCGAGGCTTACGATTCCACGGCCAAAGTCGACAATTTCGTACGCCAGGTAACGCAGCGTATCGAAGCGACTCCCGGCGTCGAAGCCGGCGCTGCCGCGGCGATGTTGCCGATGAGCGGGGAAAATGCGGATCTGCCGTTCAATATCGTCGGCCATCCGCCAGCCAAGGGCGACTACAACGGCGACGAGGAGTGGCGCTCGGTTTCGGCCCACTATTTCCGCGCGCTCGGGATACCGGTGATACGTGGCCGCGTGTTTACCGACGCCGATTTGGGCAATTCGGCCCCGGTGGTGGTGATCAACCAGAGCATGGCCAAGAAATATTGGAAGGACCGGGACCCGGTCGGCCAGGCGATCGTCATCGGGAAGGGGCTCGGGCCTCAGTTCGAAGAGGCGGCGCGCCAGATCGTCGGTGTGGTCGGAGACGTTCACGAAACCGGGCTCGACCAGGCCGACGTGGGAGTGATGTATGTCCCGCAGGGCCAGGTAGCGGAAGGATTGGGCAAGCTGCTCAATGGCATTATCCCGCTAGGTTGGGCGGTTCGCACTGCGGGAGACCCGTTCGCCGTGCGCGCAGCGGTGGAGCGGGAGGTGCGTGGAGTGGACAGCCAGATGGCCACGGCGCACGTGCGGACCATGGACAAACTGGTAGCCGCGTCGCTGGCGCGGCAGAATTTCAACATGCTGCTGCTGACGGTGTTTGGGGCCATCGCGCTGCTGCTGGCGGCGATCGGGATCTACGGGCTGATGTCGTATTCGGTGGAGCAGCGGATGCAGGAAATCGGCATCCGGGTGGCGCTGGGCGCGGCCCGCGGCGATGTGCTTCGGCTGATTGTGAGCCAGGGAATGAAACTGACCGGAATCGGCGTGGTGCTGGGCCTGGGTGCGGCATACGGGGTAACCCGGTTCCTGAAGGCGCTGTTATACGGAGTGAAGGCCGCCGACCCGGCGACCTTCGTCGTAGTGGCGGTGGTGGTGACGGCGGTAGCCGCGGTAGCCTGTTTGGTGCCAGCGCGGCGGGCAGCCGCGGTGGCGCCGGTCAAGGCGATCCGGCATACGTAGGAGCGGGAGTTTCATTGAGGGTTGCCGGGCGCTGGGGGGCATGGGGTCCGAATTGTCAGGCTCGCCTTTTGTGCTCCCGTGAGTCAGATTTTAGCGTCGGTCCTTTAGGAACCGGCTGGCTGACGCGAGAGCGCTACAATGGGCATGCAGAATTCGACAGTATGAGCAAAATCAATTGGTCCCGCTTGCTCCTCTGCGGACTGTTAACTGGGATCGTCTGGATCGTACTCGGCGCTATCGTCACCGCACTGCTCGGCCGGGATTTCGCCGCTCTGCCCAATAACCGTCTTGGTGCGCCCACTCCCGGCTTCGTCCTGTTCAATGTCGTAATCGATCTGCTTGAAGGCATTTCCATTCTGTGGCTTTACGCCGCCATCCGGCCGCTCTACGGCCCCGGCGCGAAGGCCGCAATCGTAGCGGCTTTCGCGTGGTGGTTCATCGTCAGCTTGGGAGACGCCACGTGGTGCTCCTTTGGCCTTTTTTCGCCGGCCACTGTAATTCCGCTGATAATCGGAACCCTGCCCGCCCTCATCCTCGCCACCATCGCCGGGGCCAGGCTTTACGGGGAATAGACGGTCGCACCATCCGCTGTCCCAACCCGTGGGCGGTCTGACTACTTCGCCAGTTTCGGCGTCGGCCGACTGCGGTAGCACGCTGAAAGCAAAGGGTCGGCTGTCTGCCGCACCTTTGAGTCGGCCGATCTCTGGGTGATAATTCAGGAGCTACAAATCGCCAAAGGCTCCCGTCAGTTGTTCCCCTGTTGTTCCCGGCACAATGAGCGGGTGAAGCCGACAGAGAATCTCAAGCCGAGTGCGGAAGGGGCAGTTCCCGCTCCGTTGCGGAAGCCGCGGCGGAAACGTCGCAGGTATAATGGGGGTTGGCCTTGGAGTTCCAGTGGGATCAGCGAAAGGCTGCGGCAAATCTCGCCAAGCACAAAGTATCGTTCGAGGAGGCGGCGACGGTCTTCGGCGATCCATTGGGCCGAATTGTGGCTGATCCGCGTCATTCAGCCGTAGAGGAGCGGTTGGTACTGTTGGGCATTTCTAAAGAGCGGCGTTTGCTGGCAGTGATGTACGTCGAACGCGCCGAGGCTGTTCGCATCATCAGCGCCCGGCGGGCCACGCGCCCTGAGAGAAGAGATTATGAAGAAATCACCCAGTAAAGGCGTGGCCGCCGACCGAGTCGGTGCCGACGAGATTCTTCCGGAGTATGACTTCAAGCGGGGCGCGCCGAACAAGTTCGCATCCCGGTACGCTGCGGGAAGCGCCGTTGTAGTCCTGGAACCCGATGTTGCCGCCGCCTTTCCGAGTTCAGGGGAGGCCAATGAGGCCTTGCGCGCACTGGCGGGAATCATACAGAAACATCGGCACCGCCGGCCAACTTCACGCCGCAGTCTCTAACGCGGGTACGATCCGCCGACCTCCTCTCCGATCGCCGGCAGAGAACTCAGCGGTCGCCCGGACCGTCGAGCACGGCTCGCGGACGAATCCGGAAAGCGGCAGACGCAAACGACTTGTGGGAACCGATTTCCGTGATTGGCGTCACAGGAGTAACGACTGAGAAGCCTGGAAACGCCCCGTCTGTCCCCGTGGAGCCTGTCGCCCTGAAGCAGCGGTTCACATCTCACCATTCGACGAGCTTGAGCCCGGTATCCCGCTCCCTGGGCCGCTGAGAGACCTCCTGTGGTGTTCACAGCTATAGCAGGGAAAGGCCGCTCTGTTACCGGAGCGCAAGTGCGCCAAATGGGGTACATACCAGGGCTCCTCGTCCTCGTACCTCGGACAATTCGGATCTGACCTAAGGGCCCGCGCGATGTTTCTGATGGCCACCATAGTCTCGGGGGTAGAAAATATCCGCTGTTCTCTAAGCCGCCGAGTGGCCATAACTATTCCACGCAATTCCGATAAACAGTTCGGATCTTCAAATCGCGCCGATTTGGCAGCCTCGTACGCGAGATCAAGCATCGGGGAATGGCAACTGTGATAAGCGCGATCAGGAACGCTTGGATGCTCCTGGCAGTCCAAGAACCAATACATTGCATCATACTCTTTGGCCAATTCGCATTCTTCTAGGCAGTAGGCGTGGCTGCTCAGGAGACGGTCACCTGGTTCTGCAGGTTTGAATGAGAACCCAACTTCTCCGCAAAGCGGGCACTGCTCCACCCATTTGCGGGTGAAACGCTCTCGCCGGATACCGCTTCTCCCTCGATCCCCAGCAGAACAGGCCATCCTCAATCGGCTGCTTCGCTGGTACTATGCCGCCGTACGACTCCCCGCCGCCGTGCATGATGGTCTTATGGCTCATCGCTTTCTCCACCCGGCCCGCCGCCTTTCGGCCACGGGCGGCCACGGGGTCTGTCGGTTCTCGCGCATGGAGTTTCTATGCGTGCATGGGGTCTTCGACTCCGCAGGGCACGGCACGCTCGCGCTATCGCGCACCGCTCTATTGCCTTCCGTACTGGCTGACGCCGTCGGCTCCCTGTATTGCCGTTTTCGGAGCTCAATTTCCCAGCCCACATATGCCCCTGTCCAACGCTTCCAGTGCAGCCTCGCGACTGCCCTCGCATGGCTCGGGGTCAGGATGGTTCGCTACTCCTTTCCTGTGTGACTCTTGCATTCCCTACTCCACGCCGGTTTATCCCGACGCTATCCAGCCA
>Ga0182030_10006736_pt1 | contig 24165 bp, 23 predicted proteins | sample 812S3MmetaG_FD_121299 | JGI IMG/M metagenome (GOLD analysis project Ga0182030, IMG submission 121299) | Permafrost microbial communities from Stordalen Mire, Sweden - 812S3M metaG (Illumina Assembly) | ecosystem: Environmental > Terrestrial > Soil > Wetlands > Permafrost | place: Sweden...
CTTTTTTTTGTTTTTGTTTTTAAATTTCTTATAATTACAATTCCAAATTCAAAAATTCAAAAAAAAATTGGGCTCTTCCCGGAATCGAACCGGGGCCACTCGTACCCAAAACGAGTATTTTACCACTAAACTAAAGAGCCATTTAAAAAAAAAGTAAAAAGTAAAATAGAATTTATTTATTTCCATTTCAGACAAAAAAAACAAAAAAAATAAACAAAATCCAAAAAAAAAAAAAAAAAAAAAAAAAAAAAAAAAACAACAAAAAAAGACAAAAAAAAAGCAGCTCTGACAAAATTCCATAGGCCGTAACTCCCCCTCCCGCAGATTCCCAGCAATTCAAACAAGGCGCCAATGAAAACGGCGTCACTACCGTTCTGGGAGCAAGACCAAATACATTCCGACCAAATGTGATTCAACAGGCAGTAAGAGCTACGTTGCATATGATGCAATTCGGAGTCGCGTATTTCATTATGTTGTTGGCTATGTACTATAATGGGTTTATTATTATATGTATCGTTATTGGGGCGTGGTTGGGATCGTTTGTGTTTAGCTGGGAGAATGTCAGCATTGGGTAAGTAGACGTGGAGTGGGGGTGTATATGAGAAACATGCTAATGGTTAGTAGTGGACCGAAGGAGGAAGTTACTGTTTGCTGTGGATAGATGGGGCAACGGCCTTTGAGGTAAGAAGTTTGATGGATGCTGAAAATGGGTTGGGGACTTCTAGGAGGCTCAAGCTCACTTGAGTTTCATTTTGAAAATCATTTATGCAGTTTTTAGTATTTGTATGCCAACCTATCTACAGAACTCCTTGCCATATTCAGAATGAATCTGATTTCTAATTCGTGACTCTGGAGAATGCTGATTTATGGACGTCGCTCCGAAATGTCTAGGGTATTCAATATCTTCCATGAGCCACCATACCTGGTAGGATTGCTCATTCATATGTTCACCGCAACTAAGAGCTGTCCTTGAACACCGCCTTGGGACCGTAAATTCTCCTCGGCTATATCAATCTTTCGAATTTTCCTAGGATTACCCCCCGTCGTGGCTGCAGATTTGTTTTTCTTGGATCGCCGACTTACAGCTGGATTTTCAGCCGTAATACCAAGCTTCGCATCGACTTCTTTCGCTTGTCCTTGTAAATGTTCAAATCCTAAAATTTGACATGCATTTTGATAGCTCTTTGCACCTGTCACCTGTTGGTGTAGGGGAGACTTTCCAGGAATGAGGTGAGCGAGTAGATATTTAGTGTTGCCAAAACGATTCTCGACTTCCATGGAAGTTTTCACGTATTGTTCGACGACTTCTTTCCACGGTGCTAATCCACCATCAGCTTTGCTCCTAAAGCAGCTTGAATTTGTCTCCGCTGCTGTTGCAATCATAGCCCCGTCAACTCCAAATTCAGTGATTAGCTTCTCAGCTTGTTCTCGATTCTCGACGTCTCCGTTCATAAGACAAGCAACACCAGTCTCCCGGCAGATATCCGCAATCATCTTCAGTTGGTCCCGGATTGCTCGTTCGCGGGGTCGCATAGGGGTCGTCCGGCAATGAATGGTCAACCCAGAAATTCCAGTAGCACATAGCTTTCGGACCAAGGACTCGGTCTTTTCAGGTGTCTCCAGTAATCGAATCTTGACACTGATTCCAATTTCAAACTCCGTAGCTATGTCCTTCACCAGCGCCTCGAGAATCGAGCATAGCTTATCTGGAGTTTGTAATAGAGCAGCTCCCATGCCTCCACTTGTGCTGAAAGACTTCGGACAGCCCGCGTTAACATCGATTCCTGCCACATCCTTTGCGACTATTCGTGCAGCTTGAACTGCTCTCTCGGGATCCGAAGTTCCAATTTGGAATATGAGACGCTTTCCTTCTCGCTCGGGATGTAACCGGTAAATAAGACTCTCTTTCTGGTCCTTGCTGGGGTCTTTTGAACCATGCGAGGGCAGTCGAGTAAAATCGATGGTCGAGAGGGATTCGTTAACTTTTCTGGTCGTTCCTATCATAGATCTATCAACGGTTTCCGGGCCTGTGTTATGTTAGTAAATCACAAAATTTCCAAAGAAGGACGCACCCCAGACAAGATCTGCTCCATAATGAAGTGCTAAAAGGCGGGAAGGCAGTTCTCCAGACCGGACCATGGGCGCAAGTACTATCTTTCCTCTGTAGTCAACCCCGTTTCGAGGGATGGGGACCCTTTTCGGTGCCGATGTCATGATTGAGTTGAGCAGTCGTCGCATAACATAAAAATGTACCGCAAGTGAAGATGCTAAATATATTTGTCAAGAGAGTGACTTGAAAACCCTCAAGATTAAAAACAATATCACGTGCGATAGCTGTCCGTTCCTTATCGCGCAAGCCTTGCAGATCTGCGGTTGAACGGTGGAAGGGAAGACCATCTCGGTATCTCCAAGACGTCTTTTCGGAGCATACAGGATTGACTTAGAAGTCTAGAGCCAAAGAGAGCAGCTAAAAGTGGCACGTCTCTATAGAATCCCACTCTCTTTCCACCGGCCTGATTGTGCTTATGAATTTCACACAATTGATACACGCATCAATTCGTGAATTTAGACCAATAATCTGCTCTTTCCCATCCCGGAATCTGCAGCTCGAGTTCGTCACTTCTGCGCCCACACTGGCGCGATCTTCGCACAAAATTTCTTCCCCTCGTCTGAACCAGGTCGTTCGCCATTTTTCCAGCAACAACAACGACATTTCACCAACTTCAGCCTCAGCAAAAATGGCCTCCCCATTCAAAGTCAGAAAGGTCGGCCAGCCCAACACGCTCGAGCATCGCATATACATTGAGAAGGATGGCGTCCCGATCTCCCCCTTCCACGATATTCCTCTGTATGCAAACGAGCAGCAGACCGTCTTAAACATGGTTGTTGAGATACCAAGATGGACCAATGGCAAGATGGAGGTAAGCTGAAATGGTTGTGAAGCTTTTCCAAGCTCTTGCACTTTAACCCCCCGCACCTTGACCCCTCTTCCACCGCCTCGTCGCTCACTATCATTTGAGCTCTGCTAATCATTATTCTCAACTAGATTAGCAAGGAGGAGCTATTGAACCCAATCGTAAGTTATTCCTCCCGAAAATGGTGGGACATTGATCTAATTTCTGCTATAGAAGCAAGATGTCAAGAAGGGCAAGCTTCGTTTCGTCCGCAACTGCTTCCCCCACAAAGGTTACCTTTGGAACTACGGTGCTTTCCCCCAAGTAAGTCATCAAGCAAAACGTTCCTTTGAACATTAGCTGACCGCTTTCAGACATGGGAAGACCCTAATGTCATCCACCCTGAGACCAAGGCCAAGGGAGACAATGATCCATTAGACGTCTGCGAGATTGGCGAGTTGGTCGGATATCCAGGTCAAGTCAAGCAGGTCAAGGTCCTCGGTGTCATGGCTCTGCTCGATGAGGAAGAGACTGACTGGAAAGTCATTGTCATTGACGTCAACGACCCCCTGGCACCCAAGCTCAATGATGTTGAGGATGTCGAGAGACACTTGCCAGGTCTTTTGAGGGCCACGAATGAATGGTTCCGTATCTACAAGATCCCAGATGGAAAGCCCGAGAACCAGTTTGCTTTCACTGGAGAGTGCAAGAACAAGAAGTAAACCTAGTGCCCAATATCATTTCATGCTTAGCTAATGACAATAGGTACGCCACTGATATTGTCCGTGAGTGTGCTGAAGCTTGGGAGAAGCTCATTACTGGCAAGACTAACCCAGGTGACGTTTCTACGTATGCTCTTCCACATTAGGCTCCTGGACATCACTGATTATTCCACAGTACCAACCTTACCGTGAAGCAATCACCAAGCCGTGTCACTCCTGACCAGCTTCCTCAAATTCCACCAAATGAGAATCTTGCCCCTGCTCCCATTGACCCAAGCATCGACAAGTGGTTCTTCATCTCTGGCGCTGCCAACTAAGTTCGACAAAGCATAGAATAATAATTGCTGGTTTGCTTAGGAACGGGCATCAGTTGCTGGACTGGCCAAAAGTTACTATGACTTACTTTTAGATGGTACTTATGAAATTCAATCGATGATTTTGACGCGGTTCTTAATTTCGCGACATATGGTCGAATTTGTAAATTCTAAAAGACAACCGAATCAACATTTGCCCCTCACTCTCTTGAACAGTTGCTCATCATTTCAACATATTCCACCCAACATTTCAGGTATATTTTTGGCAGAAGTTCACCTATTTCAATCCGGCTTAAGACTAAACAATTCTCCTATGCCCTATGTCCAACTAAATTTGGAGCATCGGTTCAGTTTCGTCTCCTATTTCAGGGCGACGGAGAGCATCGCTCTGCAGTGAACACTAAAACCAGATCACAAGTGTTCAAAAGGAGACAAATATCTCCTGATCGAGACTCGTAAATCAATGCCTGTACGGATATATCCTAGAGGTATAAAAGGGACCACTTCTCCTGAAGAAAAGGTGACAAGAGTTGGAACTTTTATTCCCCAGCTCCATACCATAATCCTGCTTACACGTACATTGCCACAAACGCCTCCCTATACATTGATACAGTCCCCTCACGAATACACTCAGCTCCCGGTTAATTCCTCTTGCCTCGATAATATCCTCGAATGTCTGTCGACCTCCTCTGCAACACCTTTGATCCCCAACTTCTCCGCATCGAGCTTCATTTGCTTTCCATCCTCTATCAGCCTGCGTCAGCCAACATTCAAAAGCATGACCGGTGTATGGCCTATTGCAAAGGACCAGGGAGAACTCTTACTGAACTTCACATCCACATAGCTAGGATCTTTTGACGCCCTCGGTAATAACGTTGTATTTATCTTCATAATATGTCGCGCATCTGGTGGCAGGGAGGCGAGAAAAAGACGGGCGGTCTTTGACTTGGGAGAGAAGGGATTGAAAACGGTTGATACCTCTGTGAGGAATCGGGTGATCATGGTGGCAGAGATCAGGGTTAATTTCTGCGAAGCGTTAGCAATTATTACAAGGCCTTCTTGGAAACAGAACCTGCTCACGATCTCAAACTGATTGAAGCATCAAGTCAGGTCTCGAGATGTAGTTGTCCCACGCGATATCAAAAAGTACAATCAGTCGGCTAAATTGCGGGCAGATGTTCTTGGCCAGCTTTCTTGATTTGACAACCATATAATCCGCATCTTTCATGGCTCAACCATCACGGCGGTCGAGCCTCAATAAAAATATGTCTTTCGAAAAGGTCTCAGAGCGGTTAGCTGCTTTGCAAGAAAATAATTCCCAATTGAAAGATCTCATCGATAAACTTGCAAGTATCAAATTCCAGCCAGGATCCATTCCTCTAGACGATGAAGAGGACAATGTCAAGTCGGAACTCGTTGCAGAAATCCATCAAACTATAAGCGAACTGGATGAAGAATCAGAGCTTATCTTCGAGAAAGTAAATGACCTGGCTTCAGGTAAACCTGGTAGCGAGCTACAGCACCAGAAAGCTGGACTTGTTAGGGGGGTCGAAAGAGCTATTGGAGAACTGAAAAAGTATGTACTATCTCAGGCTTCGCAATATAATTGGTATCTAACCTTTTCATAAGACTTCAGAGGGAATTTCGCAGAGCTCAGGTATCAGCCAAGCGAAATCTTGAAGAAGCCCAACGCCTGGAACGCGAGCTCTTGATACAATCCTATTCAACCCCCCCTGCGGACAATGCAGCGCCGGTTCCAAGACAGCAACGGCGAAGTCCTGTCTCCACGCAGCTCTCAAAGGAAGACAAAGAGGTCAATGCAAGCACCGATGTTACCCTCGCCCTTCGGCGCACGCATGACATGATGGCCGCCGAGCTTTCGCGCTCTCAGTTCGCACACGACACATTACAAGAGTCTACAGCAGCTCTGGCTCAACTCTCAGAATCATACTCTACGTTGGAAACGTTGTTATCAAGCTCGAAGAATCTGCTTGGAACGTTATTGAGAAGTCAAAAGAGTGATACATGGTATCTCGAGACGGCTTTCTACATTCTGTCGGCTACGATCGCTTGGCTAGTTTTCAGGAGGTTGATATATGGCCCTATGTGGTTGCTTCTATGGTTCCCGTCTCGTATTTTGAGAATATTCTACAATGCTTGGGTTGGGGTTTTTACAGCTATAGGGCTCACCGCTGGTACAAGCGTTGAATCTAGTGTCAGCCAGGGGATTAGCAGTGAAAGTGTGGTGTATGCTAGTGTCACCAGAGCTTCAAGGCCAACGGGTGCTGCCGCAAGACTTCCGAACATAAATGTTGGTGGTGGTGGCAGAGGTGCCCCTATGAGACCACCTGATCGTCCTCAAGGACAGGAGACAATGTCTGAGCAGGTCGGAAAGATTATAGATGAAAGTCAAAGCAACCACGGAGAGGGGGATGCTGGTGGACAGACCCAAGATGCAGAAAAGACTGTCAAGGAGGATAATACAGAAGACGACTCTATCAAGGCGGAAAAGAATCCTAAGAAAAGAATGTGGGAGGAGGATGTGGAGGCAGCAAAAGAAGCACAAATCAAGAAAGATGAATTATAGTAGGCTTAATTTTACTTCTTGGATCGTCGACCAAAGATCCAGATTATTGACCAGATCCCACGCTTTTGATTCGAGAAATTCAACTGCAGCTCCTCTAAGCTACTAACACGCTCTGGCTAGAAATCTCAACGAATTACTCCTTAGCCGGTCAGCGATCCTGCGCACGACCTGCAGCAGCGCAGCTGGACAGTACGGCAGCTTCTTCAGTCCCACCAATATTACTTGTGCTATTTTTGAGCCTCACCAACGCCATGATCTCCTCCAGCCGATCTTTGAGTTCTGCTCAAAGTCCCAACTCCAAATAATTACTGCTAAAACTCTCCTAACCTCAGCGTATTGCACGACTTTCAAGTGCTGAAATTAATCGTCTTCCAAATATTGAGCTTGCCCTCTTCCGAACTTTTGAATCCTGAAAATGCAAATGCAAGGGCCGCCTCTCAATAAAAGTCCAAGAGCTCACCTTCCTCATTTTCCGGCTTAGTCTTGATATGTAAAATAAATATTGCTTAACTTTACAAGTATACAATTAACATAAAATACCTATTTCTAATTATTCAAAATCAAAATAGGCGATAGAAACTCTTCTATTATACTTTTGATTCAAATTTCTAATGTTCACTGATTAGCAAAGGCTTGGATAATTCTTGATCTAAAACAAGGTGTCCTAAGAGATCTGTGAAAGTGTCTTCCTAACGGTCCTTCCATTCTTTAAAGTTTTCGTGTTCCTTGACAATTTCGGCACTCCTGTCTGACTACCCTACACTCTACCTGCCCATCTTTAAGCAAGATACTTATTGAACCACTCAATGCCCTGCTTCTCACTCTCATCCATAGCCTTTCTGTCCTTCTCCGAGCTCCAGTCATTTCTCAACGCAAACCCATGAATCTGCTCTTCATAAATTCTCAACTCATGCGGCAGACTAGTCTTCTTAGCCATCAAGTCCTGGATCTTTCCCACAGTGTCATTATCCAAAAGGCTATCCTTATCACCGACAGCCAAACTCAACGGTTTAGTCACTGGTTCGAAATCTCCAGGAACAGCGACCAGAGATGGATGGCAAGCATATGCCGCATCTACCTCGCCGTGGGCCGCAAGAATAGCATATCTTCCTCCCCAACAAAAACCAATGGCGCCGACCTTTCCTGTTCCTGGAATCGCACGCACAGCTTTGATGAAAGAGTCGATAAGAGGCTTGGACACGCCTTCTCGGTGCTTCACTAACCAAGGAGGTAAAGTGGTACCAACTATTCCAGTGGCCTTTGTTTTATCCACCAGGGTGAGCTGCTCACGCGTCTTTAGGGGGGGCTCAACGTTTTGCAGGAATTCAATGGGAATGCTGTCGCCCTGATGCACATCGGGGATGTAGCAGTAGTAACCGGCTTTGGCGTAGTTGTCTGCGAGTAGGCGAACGTTCTTGAATTCCCAGCCGAAGACTGGAGTGGTGGTTAGATTGTGTCACAGAATGAAGAGGGTGTGGCACGCACTATCTACGAGAAAGACGATGGACTTTGCTTTGGATCCATCTTTCGGGGCAGCGACGTAAGTTTTGAGGTTATCGATGGTTTCAATTGAACCAGTTGGGGTGCCTTCATGGACTTTGCCAGAGAGGCAGCACTCGCTGTGATTTGTTAGCTTGATGATCCATCAATTGAGCGTTTAGAATAGACCTCATTCCGACACCGGTAGACATCTTCAGTTCTAATAGCAAATATACAATATTTGATAGTTCAGGGAATGAAGTTCAGGAATGAACATGAAAGATGTACTGATACCCCCGCAAAGAGGGGTGGTTTTTACTATGATGTAGCCGGGCTAAACTACCTAGTGACGTCTAGACATCACTCACCACCCACCTCTCGGAGCAAGATTTTCAAATCCAGAGCGACACACGTGGAAGACTAATTAGTAAGGAAGGCCTTTCAAAATTAGTTTCTTATTCTCGAACTAACAAGGGCTCATAAAGTCGGAAACTTTTCGCATGTCAGGAAACGACTTCGATTTCGAAGGGTATTTTTTTTTAACTATTCTTCGAGCCTACCACCACAACATCACCAACACTGATAGTTGGGTATTGGCTATCCTTACTTGGGCCTTTTAATGGTATATGGCACATATGAGATCCGAAGAATATCTTTGATTCAAACCTTCGAGTCTTCGCCAAGGTGACAAAAGGCTCCTTGTCTTTCTCTCCAGTCTCTTGATCGACACAAATCATATGGCAACGACGACATGAGCCTAGCATCCGGAACTCTTGCGTACCTATGCGTAGTGTTGACCAATGATCCTCATTGTATGGCTTCTGCGCTCCACTGGGGGAAGAAGATGAGAGAACGATGTTCGCTCGGAATACCGACGCCGCTGCAGGTTTACCACCAGTCTTTGCGATTTCGCCATTCAGGGCGTCGAGACTTGATTGATTGATAGCCAGTATGGGGCTCTCATTGGAGAGCAGAATTGGTCTTTTTCTTGTTTCGCTGTCTGAATCAGGTGGAGTCAGCGGTTCTGAGAAGGACCCAGGCACTGCATAGTCATGCGTTAAGGGTCGTTGGTGCTTTTGTATATGAGCCTTAGCATGACGAGTGCTCGAACCCGAACCACCAGCTGGGAATCTGGCCAAGGTGCACGATACATCTAGCGCAGTCGAGAAGAACTTGTTGATTTGTTGGTCGGCGTAGGTACGTGCAGTGATAGTATCTCCGCAAACACGAGACGAGAATGATTCTGCTACATCAAGTGCTTTAAAAAGAGACGGGTTTGCTGAAAGAGGAACGGAAATCATGATAGAAGCTCCTGGAGGTAGCTCGCCGTTATAATGGATCCGAAGGGTCCCAGAATCATAGTCGATTATAGGTCGTATCAGTGCCATGCGAGGATGCCGCTTCTGACTCAACGCTTGGCCAGTGCCTTGGTGAACAAGACACCATTCTCTGTCCCACAATAAGCCCTCTGGTCTGACCTCCCATGCCGTACCAGCTGGAATTGTAAAACCGCCACAACTCTTAATAGGATAGATGGTGAGGCTTTCCACCACTAGATCAGACGGTTTTTCAGGAGTGGTATCAGAAGTTGAGACTGATTCAGTGATGCAGTCCTCTATGTAAAACTCTCGAACAAACGAGACAAATGAATCTACGTCACTGAGCGTGCTCATTGCGCCTATGCTGGCTCGAATAATACCAGTAACCTTGCCGGCGTAAATGTCAGTCTCAGCACCACATCTGAACCCAGCTGAGAAATTTCGTCTAATTTCCCAGGGTTCAAGTTTTAACGACGTAGCAATGCCTCCCGGGTTGCAAAGTCCGCCTGTACGAAGGTGAAAATTTCGGACAGAAGCCAACTTTTCAAACTCAATATTACTGACCCACGCTCCTTGGCTATTTCGCAAGTTGAATGCAACTACTGGGCCTTGTCCACGAGTGGCATCTTTGGAGGCAAAGTTGGGAGAGTGCATTACACATATAGGCTCGGAATTTGCATGCTTTAAGGACACCAAGCCATTGTGCAATCTTTGTGCCAAAAAGGTAGTATGCCTCGAAATTCGATCCATTGATTCATACAAATCCTTGTGAACATCGATTGCCGAGTCAAGCGCCATGATGTTATGAAATGGAAGAGTACCATCTTCAAGACTCTCATGGAGAGACTGTATCTTGGAAGCATGCCATTGCTCCTTTTGGCAGAGAACTACATCGACCGTACCTCCACCAAAATATTTGCGTGCTTGCAAAATTTTACCGGTCTCTTTTCTCACAATTAGCGCTCCGAGATCTGGGAATCCGAATATTTTGTAGAAGCTCAAGACCGTAAAATCAGGGGCTGTGCTGGAATCACTTAAGTCCAGTTGAGATGTAGATACTAGAGCAGACGCATCAAGGAGAGTGTACATTATCCGTCCTTCCAAAAGACCCGTTAGCCGTGCTTTGTGAGCCCAAGGGATTGGCAGGCGGCTTCCATCTAAGTTCGATTGTGCTGGATATGCGAAAAGGTAGTGAGAGCAACCAGGATGGTCTTCCAAAAGAGCTCCAGAGCCCGAGAGCCAGAGCTCAACATCTTCATCATCTAAGCACCGACTTGACACTGCACTCTCCCGAACACCAACAAGGCTGGTATGTGAAGCAACATGATATCCAAAGTTAAAGCCCCCATCAATGTTCTTAAAAGCATCCATAACCAATTTAATCCCTGCTGTAGCGTTGGCAACAAAGACCACATCGAAATGCTCTGGATCTGCCTTGAAGAAATGCAGAACTTTCAGGCGCGTATCTTCAATTCGGTTGGTCGACAATTGCGAGGATGGAGAGACGGAGTGAGGATTGCCATAGAGATTCGATATCATGTCAGCCATGAATTTCTCCATGAGTGACTTCGAGTATAAAGCTGTTCCCGCATGGTCGAGGTAGATAGCATCTGCAGTTCCATATAAGCACTGCCTTAATAAGGAGCCTGGAAGTCCCCACCTTTCAGCATAGGATATTCCTTCGTTTTAAAAGCTTCAATCTTGCTGTTGTAATCCAAATCATCTTGATCCATTGCCACGCCCTGCAATGGCAAGCTCATCCTTCTATGGTGGTTGCAGATTGCTTTCCCTTTTCAACGAGAACAGCAGAAACCACGTCTCAGAATAAACTTTCATCCTCATCAAATAGAAGTGAATACTCATCGGAATTCAGCGAAAGAGTGGAGGTTGGACTCCTCCGCACTCACCTTATCACGGAGTTCCCCTACCTCATCTGTGGAACCTCACGCTTCGGTTCCGCTGCCGCATTCGCCTCCACTCAAGCGCGAACTTTTTTGTTCCCAGAGCGCGAGCAGCATCAACGGTATCACCAATCGTCAACAATGTTACGGCCAGCGCTCCCTCGCATAGGGAGATCCTTGAGACCTTTCCGTCGATCGCTGCATTCGATTCCGGTGCTCACTCAGGATTTTAACAATGGCATCCCGGACTTCTTGTCACCGTCCGCCTTCGATATGGCTTGGAACCAATATCAAGGCTTGATGTTGGAGAAGCTCAATTACTTGATAGCTGGTATGTTTCCTACAGCTCATCTTCATGGCATCTTGTTGGGAGATCTCAATGGCAGTGTCAAAGTTGGCCGATGTCCAGAATCTACTCTATTGCAGACAGCATCTCCATCTCTTCGAGGACTCACTAACAACCACTCAGGGGGAGAGTTCGAACACAAATCAACCAAAGACATAGCTATCAAATACGCCCGCGATCCCATCCACGCCCCAACCTTCAACTACGCCTCCATGGCCCATAACAATCACTTCTTCTTCAACTGCCTCTCCTCCACCAAAACCCCCATGCCCACCAACCTCAAAAAGGAGCTCGAACGCTCCTTCTCCTCCATCGCCACCCTCCAAAAAACCATGATACTGACCGCAAGTTCTATGTTTGGACCCGGTTTCGTCTGGCTCGTGCAAACCAAAGATACAAATGCGAAACGATTCCAACTGTTGACGACGTACCTGGCAGGATCACCGTATCCGGGGGCGCATTTTAGGAGGCAGAGCCAGGATATGAATACAGGTGGGCAGCAGCAGAGTAGTGGGAATTTACCATCGCATATAATGAATTCAGAGCCTGTAAATATAGTTGGAGCACATGGGCCACTTAGCAAGAAGGCATTAGCTCCTGGTGGGGTTGACCTGACGCCTGTTCTGTGTATTAATACATGGGATCATGTGTATCTCCCGGATTATGGGATTGGGGCGAAGAAAACCTATGCGGAGTGTTGGTGGGAGAGGATTAATTGGGATGTGGTTGCTGGGAATGCGAATTTGGGGTCTAGGGGTGCGTATATGGTGGAGTAGGGGAGGGGAGGCGAAGGGGATATTGTAGTATATGCATGGCCTGGCGTTTTGGCTAAAGAGGAGTGTACAATTCTGTACGAGAAAGATCTCATAGAGAGATAAGGTAGTTTTACATACTATACAGTATATACCAGCTCTGATTCCAGATTTCATGATCAGCTTCTGAAAAAGCTCAAAAATATAAACATGAACATGATCTCTTTCCCCTCATGTTCTCGAAATTTTCCAGAGATGTTTTGGAGATTGGCACTATAAGCGTGTATATAGTTTCCGCCACAGATTTCATGGCCACATTGAGAAAAGGTTCATAGCTGTATATCAATCACACGTTTTCCCTTTTTTTCTGTTTTCCAGAAAATACATAGATGGGACAAGTGTTCACATTTCGCTTCCAGTATACACAAGTTCGTTTCAACTAATTTTATTCAATTACTATCTAAGGAGTGGTATCTCATCATTCAAACCCAAAAGTAACGCCCAAAATGCCGCCTGCTAAACTATCCTCAAGAAGCGAAGATTCGTTGATGAAGTAACTCAAAATGCCGCTCAAGAGCAAAGTCGTAAGCAAAGACCATATACAGAAGAAAGAAAAATACTTCTCCACCCCCATTCTCCAGCTTGTTTCCCCAATGAATGTACTTCTTTCTCTTTCGTGACTTTGTCATTCACTCATTCACTCACTCACTAAATCATATTCCCATTCAAATTAACCTCAAAGCCCTCACTCTTCTGCTTCAACGCCTTGGCCAGCATCAACTCCCTCATCCAATCAATCCTCTCATCACGACTCTTCACCGCAAAATAATGCGTCTTCCCCTTCGTCCCCACATCCTTGCCCTCTACACCACCCATCATCTGACTCTCCCTCTTCTTCAACTTAACACCCTTCTCAATCGCCGCCGGAATCAGTTGGAAACTAAACGCCGCCTCATCCTTCTTATCCTTGTTCCCTCGCGTGATATTCATCGCTTTGAACGCAGCGTTCAGTTTGCTGTTGGAGGCGAGTGAGGAACACGCGATGGCGTAGTCGTCGACGTCGATGTACTCGAGTGTCTCGAGGGCGCGCGCATCTTTGTGCATGGCGAGCCGAGTGCCTTTGAGTGTGAAATGGTGTTCGTGCCATTCATGTCTCAGCATCTTCGTTTTGCGCTTCTTCATCCATCCGGCGTAGGAGATGTCGTCTGCGGTGCGGGTAGGTTGCTGGTCGATTGATGACCAAGGGTACGTGCTGGAGCGGGGTGGCGGCCGTGGGTTTTCGAACGATCTGGAGGCGTCTTGTCCCTGGGTTTGGACTTGGGGTTGGAAAGCGGGGTGGGAGGCGAGTGGTGCGGGGAAGGAGAACTGTTTCGGTGGTTGGGGTCGTGCCGTGGAGATGTTTTCGTCGACGCGAGGGAGGCTAGCGAAGGAGGGGCGGCGGGCTGAAGAGCGAGATTGGGTGCGTTGGATGGGAGAAATAGGGCTGCGGTAGGACATGTTGGGAGGGACGGATTGGGAGGCGTCGCGGGCGACAGGGCCGAGGTTGATGGCGGTGACGGGGACATCCATGTCGGAGAATGGGGTGCCAAAGCGGTAGACTGATGGTGATTGACTTTGGTTGCGGAGCTCTGGAGATTGGGCTTCGACGCGCTCCATGTTGTATGGGGAGAATCCACCTGCGCTCGCAGAACGAGGTGGTGGTGGGCGTGGAGGAGGAATGGACAGTTTAGGCAGGCTGCGAAGTCCCGTATGTGGAGGTTGAATGTTGGGGAACATCTCATAAGGAGGTGTCGGTGGTACTTCAGAGGACCAAGCCATCTGATGTGGATCCAAATGTTGGAAGGTGAGGAATTGCTTCACGTTGTCTTGAGGATCACGAGACTCGACATTTCTGAGACTGGCTTCTTCCAAGTTGCTGAAAGAAGGAGCTGTGCCAGGGCCAAGAACATCTGAAGATGCAACAACAGAAGGTACTGCGTCGGACGTAGGTCGAAGGGGTTCTGCAGTGACTGGATTGCCAGGATTGCCAGCAACCCATACTGAACCTCCCTTCTCAGGGCTGATCGGATGGTCATTCTTGAAAGACTCAATCAGTCGTTGTTGTCGTCTCCATTTGGAACAATTCTCCCCTCGTGAGCACTTGTGGGGTTTTGGCATGAGTTGCTCGATGCCAACAATCGAGACAGATTCAAGGGGAGTGACAGGTTCGTTCCTTCGATGATGTTTCTTTTTCGTACTCCTATGTCTTCTAGGCTCTTCATCTGAATCACAATCGTGGCTCTTATCTCGTCTTGTTGATGAGTGTCTCGGGACGGAATTCTGTCTTGTTCTCGAGGCCTGTCGCGGCTCCCTCTTGATCTCCGTGCACGGTGACATGCTTTCGTCAATGGGTGTGGCAGGTTGGGGAGTGTTTGGTACACTCCCTCTCATAACATGTATCTCGTTCCATATTTTTGTTCGCTGTCCGAAAGAGGCGATATCAAGCTCTCTCAGATCTTCAAACTTCAGGGTCATCAGGATGGCTCCGGAGATGTCGTTCTCTTGGAACTTCTCAACTATTGACTGTTCCAAGCCAGCATCATACATCCACCTTGCGACTTGGCGTGGAGTCCACGAAGCGACATCACGCAAATCCAGGGAATCAGCAGCATCTGTTATTAAAGTAAGACGATGACGAGCCGGAATTTCTGGTACTCGTGGCGCATCGACCGCGGTCGTCTGTAAGGTCGGTGGCCTAGGTGTCATAGGGGACATGCCCAGAGTAAATTCATCATTAGACTCAATTGAACTTCGGAAAAGATGAGGTCCTCTTGGCCCCTCCACCGACTTCTTCCCTGCTGTTACCAGCTCGAAATTGAATCCTTGGAATTCTAACGTGTGGGATGTAGGGGTCTGCACCTCCTCAAAAGATGATAATGTGGTCTCACTTCGGCGACCCGACTGGCACTCTGGTTAGCCATGAGCTTCAAGAAAGAGAGAAGTGAGACATACCGAATTCAGACTGAGCCGCGGCGAGTCGGCCTCTTCTATCTCGCTCATATCATCTTCAAAATCTGTGTCAAACATCTCCGTCGCAGTTGATATCGGTCGCGGCGCCAGCGCCTTCATGTTGAAGAATTGGTCTTTGGGCTGGCCTCTCTGGAACATCTCCACCCTCGGATCAATCGGTGTTATGGGTGTTGCGGGAGGCTGATCGTTGTTAGCAAAGCAATGGCAATGATGATTCTGAAATATCAACCTACCATTGCGCTTTGTGTCGTCCGCAGAACGAATAGTGGGGTAATGAGGGGATTGCTAGATGTCTAGCTTCTGCCGTTGCCGGTCTCTCTTCTAGATGATGTTGATATGTATGCAATGTCAAAGTCAAAGTCCAAGTGTTAGGAAATAGGAGATAATCGTTAAACGTTTCAAGTTACCAAAATTCGAAAACATCAAGAAAAGAGGCGTTGGAGAGAGCGGCGGCTAGCTGAGTATATGTATCGATCACATCCGCCCACAAAGGGACTACATTGCCTATACCTACCGGCTGTACTGTGATCTGTGATCTGTGCCCAGTGTTCTGCATGCGTCTGTGTGATGGCACAGAGCGCCATCACCGTCTGTTGGCTGGAGAAGCGGTCGGTCGGCTGCATCACAGACGCAAAATAGAAGCCCCCAAAGGAAGACGCTACCACTGAGAACGGGTCTGGATGCAGAAAATGCACCATTACGGCCGAGTCAACCAGTCATAATGCTGAATTGAGATGCAATTCCAAGGATAATTCTTACTAGTGTTCGTGATTGGCTACTTTTATCTAAAAATGCAGGATTTACGCGCCGATGTTGGTCTTTTTCTTACCCCCGCTGCTGACAACGATTCGTTAATCCTTTTCTTATCGATTATCCGAATGTCTGGCCTCGAATCCTAGGCAGTACGTACGACGGCGGGTGACGGGACGAAAAAAAGGCCCCTTTCTTCGCCGTCTTTAAACTTTAAACCTTTTGGGCCGCTGGAGGCCAATGATCAATTCAAGAAGCACTCACACTCACGAGAATCCCTTCCATTGATCTGTGGTTCTCCTCTGGGAGGAGCGGCCCGGCGAGGACGGTGAGGACGGTGAGGTACTTCTTAGTGACTGAGATCCGTAGGGGATCGGTTGTAGATCGGAAGTATCCGCCACCTAAAGGGGGGGGCAATTGAACGACTCATTGATTATTTGCAGATGTTCACTGTATATTGAAGGCGATTCACGGCACAGCAATGGACTTCTCCAACCACGAACCTGGCTCATATGGACAATCCCACTATAGACTCTCCGTGCCGCTCTGTGCGTGCCCGTATTGACGTACTCCAATGGCTGGAGTCAATCAACACAACGCTTTTGTGAATATGCACGTCAAACACACATAATGATTGATCCCTTACAAATCATCTCGACGTTTTTATATCATAAAATATTTCCGGAGTGGGACTCTTGTAAGCTCTAGAAGAAGAATCTCGGTTTGAGGAAAACTCTTCGAGGTCACAATCTCCCATCTTCCCGTCATGGCATGAAGGCATTGATCGATAAATGCTTTCCTTCAGCTGAGGAGAGTGTTCACGAGACTTTCCGCATGACCGCTACTACCCGAACAACGAAGTATTGGTTACAAGCACAGCAGATTCATGTTAAACGACCCTCGAAACGACTCGACGTGCAACCAAAAAAGCGGTATGGAATCCTTCGCACGACGTGATTTATTCATCCGAGACGAAAATGGGGTCTCCAGGGTCTTAGATAGGAATCTCCCCGACCAATTGCTACGAGAATTGCACTCACACTCAGCTCACATGATTGAAATCTGATGCGGGCGTCCTGGTTGGATTGTCCCTGAGATGGATCAACAATGGGTTCAATTGGAGAGGGTGTGAAGGATGAAAAGGGCCGTTGAGGACGAGGCCTTTCCAGGTAAATGAAAGGGCATTATGTTGGGTGATGTGATGGTCGAATGGTAGGTCTGGATCCGTATTTTCTTCGAGACGCGCAGAGCGGAACATCGGGCAGGTGGTCTCCATCTACTGTCTCGAAAGGGAAGTGGAGTTGACAGATCATATGGAAGATGATCCGGAATTCTTTGCCGTGGGCAATATTGATTCAGCTCATCAACTTAGGTGATATTGAAAGCATTGTGGCTTTTCAAGCAAACGTCAGGTTTTTCCCCCGGAGTCGTAGCTTGTCTCCAATCACAAGCCCTCATCGTCCTGCCCTTGTGCCTAATTTCCAGCACGGTTCCAACAATGATCTGCGTAATTTAACATTTTCCTCGATGGAGAAACCGAGCTCAGAATGCATGAAAAGAAAGCATATATCGATCGGGCATAGTATAGTCCGTGTGGTATCCTTCATAGGTGGCGTGGAGATGAAGCCCGATGTGTCGCCCGGAAGGTCCAGAATGGAATAGGGTAAAGTTGACGGTTTGGCGCAAAAACACATGACGGAAGGGGTGGGGGTTGGTTACCTTACTCGGTGAAGGAGATTAATTAGCTGACATTACTTTTGCTAATGTTCCAAAATAGAACTGCATCGGGGCGGTTAATGTGATTAAGTTAAGTGTGATTAAGTGTGATTAAGTGTGACTAAATGTGATTAAATGTGATTAATTTGCATGAATTGTTGGAAGGTGATGGGGAAGGGGGGAGGTGCATGGATAAGGGCCGATGAGGGCCAATTTGGCGCCGCACAATGTGACCAAATTAACCAACATTAACAATCAATAGTGCCAAATAACCCTGTTCCGGCACAATTATGTTTCTTTAAAAAGAATTCTTGGCCAAAGCGTCTCTTATCAATGATAATGCAAGCCATAGGATGCGCTAGACAAGGGCTGCGTAGGTCGACATGGATCTCGTAGACGAGAGTTTTTCATGCAAGCAGACAAGCAGACAAGCATACACCCATGCCGCCTATGCAGCCCATACAACCCATGCAGCCCGTGCAAGCCCTCCTTTTGATTCACCCCGCAACGGCTAAACGAGAAATGTAACCAGGATGCAATGATACAAGGATACCAGGATTCGATGATACTCATTGATTGGTCCATGCTCGGTAATCCCCATTCACGGTTGTGGCCAGTAGCATACCCGTACGTACAATAGTCCCCGTGCCATGCTTGTCCATTCTGCCACGGTTGGCTCCCGTGCTTCCGCTCCCTGCCGGGCTTATGCGGGCTAATGCGGGCTAATGCGGGCTAATGCGGGCTCAAAACTCAACACAACCTTCAAAAAGTCCTCCCGTCCACTCATCCCCGTATCACGCGATTCTCTCCATCCTCCCATCCCAGCCCATTTTTCCAGCCTCCTTCTCTTTTCGCTGTGTTCCTCAACGTAGCATACTGTAGGTTCGATTAGGACGGCCCATCTCATCTTGACCGCTCCAGTTCTACTATTCAATTCGAGGAAATGGGAAATTTGCATTTTCAAGCGTGATCTCGAGGCTGTCGCGTGTGACTGACGAGAGAGAGAGAGAGAGAGAGAGAGAGAGAGAGAGAGAGAGAGAGAGAGAGAGAGGGGCTTTTTTGCTTCTTCACCGCCAACTGCGGTTACTCACGAAAATTGTAAACCCAAAACAAAAAAAAAACCCTAAGGTCCAGGCTCTCTCTCTCTCTCTCTCTCTCTCTCGCGTCATTGAACGACATCGGAGGGCCTATCTCCGCGAAGACGTCTAATTTGCCCCGATATGAACAGTTTACGAAAAACAAATAATGAACCTTACGAACCTTAACGAACCTTACGAATTGGCTGATTGCCATGTTGTTGGTTTTTTGAACCCCATGTTCGCATAAGGTAGCTCAGGACGCCATGGGGGGGAAGGGAGAGGGGGAGATCGCCGAGGACCAGGGCTAGCGATCGCATCCTGAGCTTGCTGAACTCAACAGTGGCCTCGGTCGGTAGGGTACATGACCATGACGCAGATGAAGCTCACCGAAAAAGAAGCTTCTTGCATAGGACCCGAAGCCGTTACGGTGAGAAAAAGGTCTGTGAGAGCATCTGACGAATATGCAAGAAAGAAAGAAAAAAGCTTCGATCCTCCCCTCTCTTCCCATCATGATGACATGGGGTAGCGATGAGCATCTATCGAGCTGCATATGGGGCCTGCAGGACAAAAAGCATGGGCCAGCTCGGGAGGAAAGCAAAGAGTTCGAATACGGTAGGGGGACCCTGACGGGAGATGATCCCCCCATGTCGGATCATTCGCGATACTCGAATCATGAATGTTGGCACGGGTTGGTGAGGCTGCCACACCAATATGAATCCTAGAGCCCAATTTTAGGATCACTCCTTCCTCCTTACGGACAAAGATGGGCAAGGGGCTGGGCGGTTGGGCAAAAGAGGCTGCATGAGGCGCCTCGCGAAAATAGAAATCTACAGCGAAATCGACCTCCCCTACTGGCTACCCGACATCTCTCCACATCTACTCCGCCATTCATTCGTCCGAGCACCCCCCCCCCCTCCATCCCCCTGGCACATCCAATCTTTGTTGGTGTGGGTGTCCAGCCCTGGCACCAACCATCGTCTATCCCGTCCTGCAAGTCAAAAAGCATTTCTGCTTGTCGGCGTGGTCAGTGGCTGACCCTCCCCCTTGCCCTTCCTTGCCCTTCCTTCCCCTAACGGTATGATCCTGGCCCCGCATCCCTGGCCCTTTTCTGCTTTAGCTCCTCTAAGCTCCTTTAGCTCCTTTACGGCAAGAGGGCCTAGCCGCACGTGTGCATATTGAGGTGAGAAAGCCATAGGCGCGAATTTAGGCCGCGGTGGCCCTCGATGATTCGATATCCAAGAATAGAACAGCCGAAATGTTGCTTGCATCTCGAAATGTTTTCATATATAGACCAAGAGGCACACATTTTAGAGATGAGAACTCCAGACCATCTCGAGTGTTTTAAGGTCATCATCTATCAGTGTGTTCTCTCTCCTCCATCGTCGCCTTCCCTCACCCCACCTCCTCCTCCTCCTCTCGGTCTCTTGTTCATTACCCCAAAGGCGAGCTGGACTTGCTTTAATCCCGTCATTCATTAATAATTTTAATCGATCCCCCCCTCCCCCCGGCCTCGCCAATAATCAACTCGCTACATCCCCGTCGCCCATCACTCGCAATATAGCACCATAGTGCATTCGGACCCGATTTCCGCTTGGCTCGAGTCACATTGCCCCCCACTATTTCCCTGCGAGGTACAAATGTCAACACAACCCCCCCATCCTCAGTCAACGGGCAGAACGAACGTCGCCATGGCGGTCGCTCAACCAAAGCCAAAGTCGGCTTCCAAGGCCAATTCTACCAATGCTGCGAAAGGGAAAATGCAAATGCATCGACGGTCACGAACAGGTTTGTGGGACTTTTAATTGTCTTCCGGTCCATTTTCCTCACCGTCGCTTCGTCTAAGCTAGGATGTGTTTGCTAATGAACTCTCTAGGTTGCTACACATGCAGATTGCGAAGGAAGAAATGCGATGAAGGTTCTCCTTCGTGCACGGCATGCAAACATCTCGGTCTTCGCTGTGAATACAAAAGACCCATGTGGTGGAGCAACAACGATCAACGCCGAATGCAGAAAGACAATATCAAGATGATCATCAAGCGAAAGAAGCTCACGGAGAAGACCTCCTCCACAACAAATCAGGTCATGACTCCCGGCGCAGAGACACCGCCTGGCCTCTCGCACTCTTTGCCAACATCGGCGACCTTTTCCGACTCACTTGACCGCACCCGATCGGCGTCAATTGACTCTCAATTATCACTCTTTGATTTCAATGCGCCCCCTGGTATTGCAGACTACACCGCATACAATGCGCAAATGCACTCATCACACTCTCAATATGCGTCAATGTACCCCGAGTTCTCGCCATATGAAATCGACGTCAAGACGGAGCGACAAATGTTTGTCAATGATAGTCTTACCCGCCGCGAATCAACGATATCGACGTTCAGCACCTTCCACCCACCACCTCCACCCGAGGCCATGCTTCCATCTTTTCCAGTCGACAATGATTGGGAAGAATCCTACGATGGTCGGAGAGACTCGACGGCAGAAGAAGCATTGAACATGAATCTGTTCGACTTTTCGCATGGCCCGCCTGAGACCATTCGCCAGGTTGCCATTGAACTTGATGAAGGTGATCAGAGACTGCTCGACCACTTTATCACCGATGTTTTGCCCACCGTCTTCCCAATTCTCGAGACGAATCAACACGGTTCGGCACGAACAGACTACGTTCTTCCGGCTCTCCAAAGCAACAAATGCTACTTGCATTGCTGTCTCAGCATTTCAGCGCAACATTTCAAAGCGAGCATGAATATTCAAGGCGACCAAATCGATAACGATATAATGCGCCACCGCTACGCAACTATCTCAGAGCTGTGCGAAGCACTTAATCGCGATACTAACCACCAAGAAATTTTGGAGGCAACACTCGGCATGATCTTCTTTCAATGTTCAGTCGGTCGATTCGACGACTCACTTCCAGACATTCCATGGCACCAACATTTCCAAGCTGCGATTTCGCTTGTTCAAAAACTAGAGTTGAATCGATTCGTTACGGAATCACATGATTTACAACCTTTTAACATGACCCTGACTTCATGGATCGATATTCTTGGGTCCACGATTCAAGGTCGTGCTCCAACTTTCGCCCACACTTACCGAGAAAAGCACCTTTCGACAACGAATGCTTCGCTTGGACTGCGCGAACTAATGGGATGTGACGATCGAGTCATGTATTTGATTTCCGAGATTGCGTGCTTGGAGGCGCTCAAGAAGGACGGAATGGATGACATTCAACTTTGCCAGCACGTCCACGCTCTCGGTGACCAAATTGGTCTGACAGAAGTTGGCGAATCTGGACCGAAGATCCCATTCAATCCACATGGTGTTCTGAGCCCAAAACAACTGAGCAAGAACATGACAGCTGCATTCAGATTGGCTGCTCGCATCTATCTATGCAGTCTAGTCCCAGGTTTCGCACCAAGCCAAGCTAGCTGTGTCGGCTTAGTCGAGAAACTTACACAGGTGCTTGAATTTATTCCCTCCGGCCAAGTTGGATATGACCGCAGTCTTGTCTGGGTATACCTCATTGGTGGCTCTGTCAGCACTGCATCGTCTACCTTCCGCACCTTCTTCAATGAGCGTATGCTCGGTCTTGGAGATCTTGCCGACTTTGGCAGTTTTGGCCGTGTATCCTGCCTTCTAAGGGAGGTTTGGAGCCACGTCGATGGACGTTTAAGTCCTGGCGGTGGTGAAGCGCATTACGTTTCCTGGAGAGACGTGATGCAGATGAAGGGCTGGGATTTCTTGTTGATCTAGAATCCTGGCTTGGAACCTTTGACTGGTTTAAAGGCATCTAAACTTCATACTGCTATACAATAAGTATAGCCTTCATTTCACCCCGGACGTCGAACGCCCACGACAAAGTCCTGGAGGCAATGTATTCATGCATTGGGAGGAGGAGAGACTGCTGCAAAGCACTGGCTGAGGAACAGCATAATTAATGAGCTTGGATAAGCTTCATGATTTTACGAAGCATATGGGAACATATCAATGGAATTGATATGTGCGGAAGGAAGGGTTGGGTTGGATGGGAGGGAAGGGGGAAGGGGAAGGGACATCACAAGATGACGACAACGAATTTTCCCTTTGTTCAGCACTACTTAATAATGGGCTCGGCGTCAAGCATTTGGCATACCCACGGCAACGGCGTTTCGGTTGGATTGGGTTTGGATTGGATAGCTTGGGTGCATTTGATGGTTATCAAAGCGCAAGGCACGTCCTAGAAGGGCCAAAAAGGCTGGCTCTAGTGCTATATTACGTTCTGTGTGAGGACACGGCGATATCTCGAGGATTCTGGGAAGAGAGATACCACGGTTGAGGGATGAGGGAGTCGAGTTTATTCCTCCCAAAAGACCCGGTTGAAAATAGGGACCACCAGGTTAGACATTAGCACGCTTGTGTTTGTAGCTTGGTGGGAAGCAATTGAAAAGAATTCAAACATAACCTTTGTTGTTTTCATCCATCGTGACTTGAGCGATCAAGTGAAAACTGGCTTGACTGAGAACTGACTAAAGTGATGAAGAGTGTACTAATCTACCCACATAATGCTACCCTTGAAAGCGACTTGCGGGTTGTGAATGAGAATCGACTCACTTGAGGTAGCATTCCTCCATCTCGAAAGAATAGTCGCCATTTTGTTGCACATCGCATCGGTGAGATACGGACACTAACGGTCATAACCGCCGATTCTATCTCTTTTCCCTCATCTCAGAAGGCCGAAAACGAAGCAATACAATTTTTCATCATTCTCGTTGAACTGGTTCGATTCTGGGTTCCACTTGGGGCTGGGGGCGCAGCTGACATTTCGGCGAGGCTACGGCCGCGGGCGCCCGAAGGCATGCAACAAAAAATTGAACGACTTTTGAGGATGCGATGAAAACAGGTGATCTGCTTCCGGTCTTGCAAATCTGATTTGTGGAGTGGTACTAGGGATGTGCCGATATGCTGATATGCTGATATGCTAGGAAAATTACCATGTTCTGTTTGAGAAAAGAGAGCGGGGGGCCAAGTGACTGACTTTGTCCATTGAAAGAAGATGTACAGTACCAGTACAAGGGACACATCCGTCTTCTTCAGCTCGAGAATCCTGATCCGCTATGTCGGGCAGCAATTCCTGCAGATATGACCAGACACGACCAGACATGCCTGATTAAATAAGGTATTCCTTCATCCCATCCTCCAAATGGCCCCCCCCCCATTGTGTACCCCCAACTTTGGTCCCTTTTCATCTCCAAATTTTTTTAATCCTTCATAAACCAAACCCGCGTTTAATTTTGCGGGCAGTTTGGGGAGCC